>ERZ795059.98-NODE-98-length-128145-cov-14.047607_pt1 | contig 128145 bp, 130 predicted proteins | sample MGYA00375143_ERZ795059 | MGnify/ENA primary metagenome ERZ795059 (study PRJEB30188, sample SAMN05720168) | activated sludge metagenome | isolation source: Anaerobic digester | place: USA | collected 2015-01-07 ... | reverse complement strand
AGAGTGTGCTCTTCCGATCTATTCCACCATCTTATGTAACAGCGGCCGAGTATAAAACTATCAAGAAAGAATACTCTGATTGGGCAAGAGGGGAACAAAGTTTACTTCAAAAAGAATTGCAAGAAAAACGAGAGGCGTTGAAGGAAATTTATTCCCGACGACAAAAAATAGGCAAAAGAACAACAAACATAGATGATGATTGGAAACGAGAATACCAAGAAAAATTGAAAGAGTACGCTATCTTTATTACCCAACATCACATTTCTTTACTTAAGCGTATTGAACAAATCAAGACCGAACCGGAAATTGAATACACGAATGGCAGGGGTTTTGTGCCGGAGTGGCAGAGTCACTGGGTTAATGATCCTCAAACAGAGCAAGATTTGGAGGAGATGGCAAAAATTTTTAAAATGCAGCTTGATTTGCAAGAAGGGATTTTAAATTTAAAAGGCCATGCAGGAACCGGAAAAGATGTGCGACTAAAAATGTTTGCTGCATTAACAAATCGACCATATTTTGGCACCGATTGCACAAAGTGGACTACCGAGTTTGAGCTATCAGAAGATGTGATGCTCGAATCCAAGGAGGGGGCTTCTCAAACCATAAAAGTTCCCTCTACCGTGCTTAATGGAATTACTACGCCCGGAGCAATTGTTTATTTTAATGAGTTTACAGCTATGCCAGAGCAGGCGCAGATATTTTTGCACGCGCTTATGGATGAAAAAAGATCCATTACTCTCAAGACAAGCTCTGGTAAGGTTATTCGCGCTCATCCAAGCGTACTTTTGGTCAGTTCAGAAAATCCCGGTTATCCCGGAACATTTGAACCACAATTTGCAACAAAATCGAGGCGCGTTTCTTTAGAAATAAACTATCCGCCGCTTACTAGAAAACCGGAAATCGGAGATTCAAACCCAAATTCACCATACGATGTATCCGAAGCTCTCCGTATCGCCCGGGGTATCGATTCGCTTGCCGATCTTACTTATGAAGCAAACCTTGAAAGAAATGAATTCGCAAAGATGTGGGATAAATATGTAAATGGCATTGAAAATGGGGCAGCCGACCCAACCGGAACTCAAAGATTTGATATAGACACCATACTTGCGCTTGTCCAGTTTGCCAACAATCTCCGTGATAATTTTATCAAGATATTTGAAAAAACCCGCGATGCACGCAATGCTCTGCCAGTATCGCAACCGATCACCGGCCGTGAACTGCGCCGTTGTGCTTATGCGTTGAGCAGAATGACCCCAGAAGAAAAGGCCACAGCCAACCCTGAAGTTGTGGCCAGAAACCTTCTTGGAAAGTATTGGTTAACACATATTGACAAAAAGGAAGATCAGGATAAAATTCGAAATGCAATGAACACTTGGACTTCTAAAAAAAGAGTAAGATTATAATACTATGGAACGATCCAATAATAAAACCAGAGAATTGTCATTTCAAGCCGATGAAAAAAAATCAACGCCAAAACTAAGGCGAGAGATGCTGTTTTTGGCAGAGCAAGCCGCCGAGGGTAGATTAAAAGTTTTGCCGGGCAATGAATGGTCTCTTCATTACCCTGTAGCCTTGAAAGACAGGGCAGAAAAATTACAAGGACTTCTTGACGGCAGCTATACCTCCCAAGAAGTCGCGCACGATATTCAACCAGATGCGCTTTTTTATAATGTGGAAGACATTGAGAGATATGGGCTTGAAATTGTCAGTGCGAGAGTGCGAGACCTGTCTGCTTTTATCACACATTATGATTATCCCCGATTTGCGCGTTTTATTGAAAGTATGCGGGGACGAAATATTCCAATAGATGAGCTCGACAGACTTTATACTGAAATAACGCAAGCACGAGTTCAAAAAAAGGTAATGGATGCTTACGGTTCGACCGGAAAAAGACAAATAGAAAGTGCCTTGTGTACCGAAGCAGAAAATTTTATTCAAGAAATACAAAATCTTCCCAGATTACAAAAGGTTCTAAAAGCATTAAAGATAAATTGGCTTAGCGAGAAACTCGGTCTTGTTGCCCTAGAGGAGCGCGATCGGATTATTTCAGAACTTTCCGGAGATGAAAGAATGGTTTTTCAAAATTTGCAGAGCTTTTATTGCGAATACATACAGAGGGGAGACGAAAATGCCTATAAAGAATTGGTTAAAGCAATACAAGAAGATTTTCCTAAAATTAAAAAACAAATCGAACCGGGACAGCCAAGTGAAAGTATGCAAGAGCTAGATAAAGAGCTCGAGGGGTTTAAAGAACAAACCGTTCCTCCGGGCTCTCCCGAAGATCCCGCTATTCCTCCAGAAGACAGCGATGAATATCACACACCACCCCCTGCTTCTGGGGAATCAAAGGAAAAAATAAAAGAGCGGCCAATTTTTCAAATTGATCCGGCCCTTGGTGGTTATTATGCGAGCGGCAGAAAAAGTTATTTTGATATAGATAAAAAAACATGGAGCAAGAAAAAACAGCTTTTGCCTTATAACATTATCATCAAGGGTAAAGATCGATTTAATATTTCAGGAATTATTGATAGTGGAATTAAATCTCTGCCTCTCCCCAACGGTTATGCGCTGGACACATCATCTCTAAGGGCCAAAGGCACAAATGTTGAATTTAAGCGCGATCAAAATGGTTGTTTTTATCTTGAAGTAATTGGCAGTGGATCATTTTCGGTTGATTTCTTACAAGAACAAGATCCTGTTCAAGGAAAAGTTATACCCGAAGATACCGCGTCGCTTTATCGAGGGTCGTTATCGCAAAAAACGGAATCAATGATTTTGAAGCTTATAGGTTCGCCCATAGAAAAATCTGAACAGGCAAGGCAGTATATTTTGGCTAATCATTTTTATCCCGGCGGCGGCGATTTACAGACCGCTCAAGCCTTGCAATATAAATTACGATCTGGATCTACTGGAGACAACTATCTCCAAAACATTGATCAATCAGAATACCTTGAGTGTTATTCTGCCAATACTTTATTTATTGCCATAATGCGTAAAGCCGGCGTTCCATCTCGGCTGGTTGTCGGCCACAGAGTTGAAGGTGATAAGGATGGCAAATCATCAATAACACAAAACACTGGCCACGCCTGGGCAGAAGTTTGGGACGGTAAAGCATGGCGGCGTTTTGACGCCACACCAAATCCAAAACCAGAAGACAAAACAGAGTCACAGAAAAAAAATGAGGATAAAAAATCAGCACAAAAACGGGTAGATGAAGCGCAAGATGGCGGTATTGATAAACCGCAAGATAAACAAGGTGAAGATAAACAAAGTGAACAACAGGGTGAACAAAAAGAAAGCCAAAAGCATGGTCAGAAATCCGGCGAGCAGAAAGGACAAAAATCGTCAGAGTCGAGCAATCCTATCGATCAAATGTCTGAAGCTTCAGACACTGATGTGCAAAAATCAGAAGCGGAATTACAAAAGGCAAAGGAACAGATAGATCAACAGATGGCTCAAAAAAGACACCTAGAGGAAAAAGTTCAGCAAGCAGATAAATTTAAAGAACTTTCCGATCTTAAAAAAGAATTAGAAGAAAGCGAACTTGTGGATGATTTAAAAAAAGAACTCGAGGAAAAAATGAAAGCCAAAGAAGATCAAATGAAAGACACGATCAAAGATGAACTCGATAAAATGGTCGATGATGGTTTTATGGACGAAAAGAAAAGAGACGAAATTTTGGAAGAATTGGAGAAAAAACAAATTGAAGAATTAGATCTCATCCAAAAAGAAGTTGAGGAAGAAAATCAACTTTATAACAACTATGAGGATATTCGAGAAGAAATAATGCCATTTGTTGATAAGTGGTTTCAATATTTTGCCGAGAGGTTGCCAAGGCAAGAAGAGGTCAGTTTTGACGAAGATTCATTGGCTCGACAAGGTTCACTAGATCGTCGCTCTGTGATGAAATCAAGAAATCTGCTTTTTGGCATGGTTAAGAATCCACGAGAAATCAAGCCATCTGTTAAACCGAGATTTATGGCTTCCGTTTTAGTTGATGTTTCTGGATCAATGGCTGGAGAAAAATTAAACAGCGCAAGAAAACTTCTGATATTTTATTCTGAGCTTTTTAATCGCATTTCTACCGTTTTTGGCTACGTTCGTTTTTCTATAGACACGTTTTCTGATTCGGTGACGGAGATTAAGGGCTTTGATCAAGATTATGATTCGCCACAACGCTACGATTTTCCAGATGGGACGCATTCAACCATAAAGGTTCGTCTAATGCAAAGATTATCTACACAGGGTGGGACGAACATGCTTGAAGGCATTAAGAAAGCGGCGAACGAGTTAAATAAACAGGTTGAAGAATATCCCGATTATGCTTCGGCCCTCTATTTTGTTGGTGACGGCGGCGATACTTGTGGCAACGCGGAAAACATAAGAAGATTTTTGCAAATCAACGAGTCCGAATGCGGGTTTGGTAAACACATGTATTCGGCGATTCTTCTTGGAAACGAATCTCAGCGCAAAGAACTTGCTCAAATTTTTGGAGACGAACACACCAATGTGGCCCCAGATTTTAATGAACTGATTGAAAAGAGTATGGATAAATTCGAGGAGGATTTAGAAGAATATTTAAAAACCAAGGTTTTATGATTTTAAAGCTGCTAATTAGAAACAGATTCGAGGAAATTTTTAAATCATAAATGAGATTTTATTGTTTTATGAAATATCAACTAATAAAAAGTATCGATGTTTTTAGGAAAGAAAAATTTGGGGTCAAAATTGACGTCTATCCCGCCATTGGTAATTGTGAGGTTGTTTTGGTCAATACTAATGTGGGACATAATCAGGAATTTTACGATAAAATTTCCACTTTTAATTATATAATTCTAGAAGGATCTGGGAGCTTTTTTCTTAATGACGAAGAGATAAAAGTATCTCATGGCGACTTTATCACCATAGAACCAAATACTCGAATTTACTATAAAGGAAAAATGAAACTTGTTCTTGTTACCACCCCGCCCTGGCAAGCAGAAAATGAAATCGAGATAAGGCCAAAAATTTGGTAAAGATAAATTTATTGTAGATTTTTTATTTATACTGATAAAATTTATTATTAAATAATTTCATGAACAAAAATAAAGACCTGCGTCAGGAAAATAAAAAATTGCGTCAGGAAAATAAAAAACTGAAATCTATTGTTTCGATTGATTTTTTAACCAAAGTTACCACTCGCCAGGCATTTTACACTTTATTTAAAGCCGCCCAAAAAGATGTGTTGGGCGAGAAAAAATATCCCAATCGTCGCAAACATTTTTCCCAATTTTCTTTACTTTTAATTGATGTTGATGATTTTAAAAAGATTAATGATACTTATGGGCATCTTTTTGGCGATAAAATTTTAAAGAAAGTTGCCGAAATAATCAAAAATTCTATTCGTGAGTTTGATGTGGTAGCTCGTTGGGGTGGCGAAGAATTTGTTATTCTTTTACGTGGCACTAATATTTTTCAAGCTAAACGCAAGGCCGAATTTATCGTGGCGCAGGCGCAAAAAAAATTGCCAATCACTTTAAGTGTTGGCGTAGTGCAGTCCAACCCCAAATATTCCCCCACCCAAATGTTTAAACAGGCAGACCTAGCTCTTTATCGCGCTAAACATTTGGGTAAAAATCGGGTGGTGATAAATAAAATAAAAATATAAAATATAAAAAAATAATTAATAAAATTTTATGTCACAAACTCAAGCTAATTTGTTAAAAGCCATTGCTGGCGAATCTTTGGCCAGAAACAAGTATACTTTTTTTGCTAAAATCGCCCGTAAAGAGGGACATGAGTGGTTAGCTCATGTATTTGAAGAAACTGCTGATAATGAACGAGCTCATGCCCAAGAAGAATTAGAAAAATTAACTGAAAAAACCGAGATGACTAATACTTATGACATTCACCCTTTGGGCACGACCTTGGAAAATTTACGCCATGCGGCCGAAGGTGAAGAATATGAATTCGGTACTATGTATCCAGATTTTAAACGCGTGGCCGAAGAAGAAGGGCAAACAGGGATAGCACATTTATTTCAAGAAATTTCTGAAGTGGAAGAAAAACACGCTGAAAGATACAATCTTTTAGCTGATAAATTAGCACAAGGCAAACTTTACCAAAGCGAAGCAGAAGTGGAATGGAAATGTTTAAATTGTGGTTATATTCACAAAGGCACTAGTGCGCCAGAAAAATGTCCGCTTTGCACTAAACCCCAAGGTTGGTATATGCAGTTAAAATTAGTGCGGTAAAAATAAATTTGTAGGGACAGGTAGAGACCTGTCCTTTTTTATTTTTGATCTTGATTTATTTTAAATATTTTGATAAAATAATTTTAAGAATATTTTTATTTTTTAAATTATCTTTTGGTCCCTTCGTCTAATGGTTAGGACACCAGGTTTTCATCCTGGCAATAGGGGTTCGATTCCCCTAGGGACTACCAAAGAATACTCATTATTTTTAATGGGTATTTTTTGATTCCTTGAAAAATAAATAAAAATCAGTTAAATTTAATACAATATGAAAATCCTTGCTCTCGAAACTTCTTGTGATGAAACCGCCGCCGCTGTCTTAGCCATAAAAAACAGTAGGTTTAATTTGCTTTCCAATGTTGTTTCTTCTCAAGTTAAAATTCATGCTAAATTTGGCGGTATTGTGCCCGAAGTAGCTGCCAGAAAACAAATGGAGATGGTGATTCCGGTTTTAGAGCAAGCTCTCAAACAGGCAAATTCTAATCACCAAGAAACAATTTTCCATCAGCTAAAATCTATTGATTACTTTGCCGTGACTCAAGGACCAGGATTAATTACTTCTTTAACTGTGGGCGTGGAAACTGCCAAAACTTTAGCTTTTAGTTTTAATAAACCTTTAATTTTTGTTAATCATCTTGCCGGCCATGCTTATTCCTCTCTTTTGAGCACTAATCAAGAACAAACGGCTAATGATCAGACCATAAAGTTTCCCGCCCTGGCTTTAGTGGTTTCTGGCGGTCACACCATGTTGGTTTTGATGAAAAAAAATTATCAATTTGAAATTATTGGGCAGACTTTGGATGATGCCGCTGGTGAAGCCTTTGATAAAGTAGCACAAATTTTAAATTTAGGTTATCCGGGCGGGCCGATTGTTTCTCGTCTGGCCGCTTGTGGTGATCGGAAAAAATATAACCTACCCCGGCCTATGCTTCAGCAAGATAATTTTAATTTTTCTTTTTCCGGACTAAAAACTGCTGTCTTATATTTACTGCCAAAATTAAAAAAGAATAATAAAAATATTTCATCAACAATTATTAATGATCTTTGTGCTTCTTTTGATCAAGCAGTGGTTGATGTTTTGGTTAATAAAACTTTGCGTGCTTTGAAAAAATACCAAGCCCAAACTTTTCTTTTGGGTGGCGGGGTAGCTGCTAATCCGTTATTGCGCGCGACCTTAATTAAAAAAATTAGTCAACAATTTTCTAAAACTAAAATCTTAATACCCGAGTTGAAATTTACTGGCGATAATGCCGCTATGATTGCCTTGGCTGCCTATTTTAAAGTTAAAAAATCTGGATCCCGAATTAAATTTGGGATGACAAAAAAAATAGACTATAAAAAAATAAAAGCGGAACCTAATTTTAAATTAGGTCGCAGATAAATTAGATGAAAAAATATATTTCCCATAACCCAAACGAAACAAAAAAAATAGCCGCCCATTTGGCCGCTAATTTTCAAGGTGGTGAAGTTCTGGGTTTAATCGGTGATTTGGGTGCTGGCAAAACCAATTTTGTTCAAGGGTTGGCTGAATATTTTGGTGTTAAAGATACTGTCAATTCACCAACCTTTGTGTTAATGAAACCTTATCCGACCAGCAATAAAAAATGTAAATTATTGGTGCATTTTGATTGTTATCGTCTAAATAATCCAGAAGAATTATTATCTCTTGGTATCGCAGAATATTTTAATGATTCCAAATGTTTAACTGTTATTGAATGGGCAGACAAAATTAAAAGTGTACTGCCAGTGAAAACTTTATGGCTACGGCTAGAAAGAGGCAAAAAAGAAACTGAACGAATTATTACCATTCTTGATAATATAAAATAACATAAAACAAAAAGAGGCCACCCAGCCCCATTTTTGTTTTAGCTATAAGCACATTCTGCAAAACCAGCACCCAACTCATCAACTTTTTCATGAGTTAAGGGGATCTTATCTATTATTTTCATACTTGAAAAAGAGGTCTTCCAATTCAAACTGGTGTCCGAATCCCTGTCTTGGTTGTTACCTTCTAAAATATATAGAAATTTTCCTCTTTTGCCATATAATTTTTTTAAAGAAGTGGCGTAATGTACCATACCATCACCGCCTGGTTTGATAAAATCACCAATTCGTAAATCTTGATTTGAACAATGATAGCCAATAATTGTTTCAAGCCCCAATTCGTTTCTCTCATTAATCACTTCTTGGATGAGATCAAGATCGCCGTTTTTCCATCTATCTTGCAATTCCCTAGGCAATTGTTTAAGAAGAGATAATCTAATTAAATCAACTTCAGACATACTATTTATTGTTGTTTTTGTTGTTTCCATGCATTTATTTTAATACTAATCCTTACCTTTAGTCAAAACATGTTATAATAAAATTATAGAAACAATTTAATATGTCATCAAAAATTTTTTCAGCTGCTACCTTGGGTTTAGAAGCGCAAGTTGTAGAAGTAGAAGCAGATATTGGCGGTGGTCAGGGCGGTGTTTTTATTGTGGTTGGATTGCCAGACGCGGCGGTGCAAGAAGCTCGGGAACGAGTTTGGTCAGCTATTAAAAACTGTGAATTAGATTTTCCACGTTATAAAATTGTGGTAAATTTAGCGCCAGCTGATTTGCGTAAAGAAGGCCCGGCCTATGATTTACCCATTGCTCTTTCTTTAATTATGGCTGCTGGCCATCTTACCTTAAATGAAATCGACAAGGAAGCAATCTATTTGGGCGAGTTATCTTTAGACGGCCGTTTGCGTCCCATTGCTGGCATTTTACCCATCGCTTTAATGGCTAAAGCCAAAAACATTCCGCGCCTTTATGTGCCTCTAGCCAACGCCCCCGAAGCTTCTCTGATTGATGGTTTGGAAGTTATGCCGGTTGATAATTTATTAGAATTATTTGAGCATTTGACTGGCCAAAAAAATATTACTCCTTTTGTGCCCGCGCCTTGGCAAGAATTTGTACCTGATTATAGTAAAGAGATTGACATGGCCTATGTTAAAGGTCAAGAACACGCTAAACGTGCACTCGAAATCGCGGCCGCTGGTGGTCACAACGTGCTTCTCTCGGGTCCGCCTGGTTCGGGCAAAACCCTTCTAGCGCGCGCCATGACCACTATTTTACCGCCCTTAAGTCGCGACGAGGTATTAGAAGTGACCAAAATCTATTCAGTGGCTGGCAAATTAATTAATGGTGGCAACTTAATCACAGAACGGCCGTTTAGAAGCCCACACCACACTGCGAGTGGCGTGGCTTTGGTTGGCGGCGGGGCATTTCCCCGCCCTGGCGAAATAAGCTTAGCGCATAAAGGTATTTTGTTTCTGGATGAATTTCCAGAATTTCCGCGCTTGGTTTTAGAAAATTTGCGCCAGCCCCTGGAAGATGGGGTAGTCACCGTTTCCCGCGCCCAAGGCACTATTACTTTCCCCGCCCGCTTCACCTTAATTGCTTCGCAAAATCCTTGCCCTTGTGGTTATGCTTCTGATCCAGAACGCGCTTGTGTTTGCGCTCCGGGACAAATTTTAAAATATCGTAAAAGAATTTCTGGGCCGCTTTTAGATCGGATTGATTTACATATTGAAGTGCCGCGTCTTAAATTTGATAAATTAAACAGCGCGGAGTTAAGTGAATCATCAGAAAATATTCGCGGTCGTATTGTGCCTGCTCGGGAGCGCCAACATCTACGTTTTAAAGGTACTAAAATTAGTACTAATGCTGAAATGACAGCCAAAGAAATCAAAGACATTTGTCTTCTTGATGGCCAGACACAAGAATTAATGCATAACGCGGTGGAGCAGCTACATTTATCTGGCCGCGGTTATCACCGGATTTTAAAAGTCGCGCGCACTATTGCTGATTTGGCCGGCGAAGAAAATATTGCTTTAGCCCATGTGGCCGAAGCTCTTCAGTATCGAGCAAAAGTAGAATAAAAAATAAGAAATTAAGAAATAAAGAAATTGAGAAACAAAGGAAAAAAATAATCCCCACCTTTTTCCGGTAGGGTGACAGGGTGGTTAATAAAATTTATAAATAAATCTACGGAAAATAAAAAACCGCCCCCTTTATGAGGACGATTTTTTTATTATTTATTGATTCCCAAAATATTTCTAAAAAAATCTTTCCATTCTTCATCCGCCTCTGGTTTTTGGCCTTGATATAGATACCAAAAATCTTTTGGCTCTTTAATTTTAATATTGTCATAGTTACCAAGACGTAGCAAGTGTCTATCTGAAGAAATTATATAATCAGCTTTTGCCTCTACCGCACATTCAATGAATTTATTATCTTCTGGATCATCGGCAATGGCCATAATTTTTTGATAAACTGGTATCAAATTTACTTGTTGAATAAAATTTTCTAATTGTTCGCGGTCTTGTTTCTTTACAATATTTCTCTCGACAATTAAATTATATTCTTTAATAATTTTTTCTGAGGCATAAGCTTCAATTTCGCCCTTTAATACTAAATTAATAATTTTCCAAGTATAGGAAAGATTGTCATTCATGGCATTAATTAAAACATTAGTGTCTAAAATTATCTTTAACATATTATTTTAAACAGCCTCTTATCTTAAGCTGGCCATTATTATTTTCTAAGTTAGCGCTTAAAAATTGATTCGGCAATTTTAGCTCCAGGGCTGCTAAGTTGACTTTCATGAATTCTTGACCAGTGGCAAAAAAACACGGTGGCTGCTCCAATATTGTAAGCACTTGATTATTTTTTTCTGAAATTAAGATTTTATCTAATAGCGCCGCCTTATTAGTTAATAACAGATAATTGCCATTTTGCATTACCGCCCAAACACCTTCTGGCGTCTCAGTTGTTTCATATAATCCGTTGGTGCTTGCTTGAAAAGAATATTTTTTATTATTAGCTACCAAATTTATGGCAGTTGATCCATCGGGCAATTTTTTAATCTGTTCCTCGGGATAAGTATAAGCCAAAATCTTACTAAGTAATTCTTTAAGAATATTTATTTTTTCTTTTGCATCCTTTACTTGCACCGCCAATAACCAATTATTACTGTTGGCCGTTGGTTTTTTTTCTAACAACATCAAAGCCGGGCCATTTATTAAATTTTTATCAAAATTATTTATATCTATATCAGGATATTTATTATTAATTGTTTTTTTAAACTCATTTCCAAAGTCATTTTCTATTGGCCATAATTCAGCCAAATTTGCTACGGCGATTAATAACACCCCATCGTTTTGTAAAAAAATGTTTTTACTTATTTTATTTTCTTCATCTTGCCAATTTTTAAATTGACTATTAAATTTTGAGTTGGTTGTCTTTTTTTCGCCAATCTTGGTGTTTAGCTCATATTGCCAGAAGACATCTTTTTTATTTAAAGACAAAAAAACATATTTTTTTTGTTCACCAATCTCAAATGGTAGCCAAGCACTTATTTTTGGTGCTTGATGTGATGAAAAATAGAAATTAAGAGTTGCGGTGGGCAAAAAATTATTGGTAATTAATTTTGATACATCACCCGGGGGTGTGGCGCCGCTCTTTTTAATAAGCTCAAGACTTTTTTCATTGTTAGCTAAGCCGACTAAATCTGATTCTAATAAGACCGATTTAAATTTTTTTGGCAATTCCGCTAATATTTTTTTACTATTTTTAGTTTCTAATAACCAAACCACCCCTTCGGGGGTATTAACTGTTGCCACCAGATCAATTAACGGCCAAAATTTTTCTTCTAGTTCCGGCATTATTTTTTGTTGATAAAAAAAATTTTTTTCTTCCTTATTTAAATTGCTCCAAGTTGTATTTTTTAAACTAAACTCGGCATACCAGCGCGTCTCATCTGACAAATAAGCGCGGCACGTCTTTTGATTATTTTTTAGGTTATGAAAATAAAAAAGGCCAGCGGCCAGCGCTAAGCAAAAAACAATAACTACTATTGAATTAAAATTAATCTTTTTAATCATGGACTAATTTTGGCAAAAAATTTTTTAACAGTCAAATCGCCTCTTAACACTCGCCCCAACTATTGCCTACTGCTATTTCTACTGCTAAGGGAACTTTAATTTCTTTAAAATCAACCATTTCTTTTTCAATAATTTTTTTAGCCGCCGCTATTCTTTCTTTTTTTATCTCAAACACCAATTCATCGTGAATTTGTAAAATCATACGCACCTCATTATTGTCAAAATGTTTTTTTATTGCCTGGTCAACTTTAAACATGGCAATTTTAATAATGTCTGCCGCTGTACCTTGAATTGGGTGATTAATCGCCATCCTTTCCGCTTGCGCCCTAAGCTGTTGATGCTCCGCTCCAATTTCTGGCAAATAACGACGGCGGCCAAAAATTGTTTCCACATAACCAAAAGCCCTCGCTTGAGCAATGGTGCGATTGATATAATCATTTATTTTTTTATAAGTTGCGAAATATTTTTCAATAAATTCTTGGGCTTCTTCATAAGCCAAACCAGTGCCTTCCGCTAGGCCACGCGGACCGAGCCCATAAAGAATGCCAAAATTTACCACTTTAGCCTGCCGGCGCATTTCACTAGTCACTGCTTCTTTTTTTATTCCAAAAATTTCACTTGCTGTTTGGGTGTGAATATCTTCTTTATTATTAAAAGCATTAATCATTTTTTCGTCTTGGGCAACGCTGGCTGCAATTCGAAGTTCTATTTGCGAATAATCGGCCGCTAAAATTTTATAACCATTTTCCGCAATAAAACCATGACGTATTTTTTTACCTAATTCCGTGCGAATTGGAATATTTTGTAAATTTGGTTCGGTCGATGATAAGCGCCCCGTAGCGGTAACGGTTTGATTAAAAGAGGTGTGCACTCGATTATTTTTATCAGCTAATTCTGGCAATGGGTCAAGATAAGTATTTTTTAATTTAGTATATTCTCTAAATTCTAAAATCAAGTCAATAATTGGATGATTGCCTTTTAATTTATCTAATTCACCGGCGGCGGTCGAAATGCCGGTTTTAGTCCGACTTAAGCCGCGGGTTGGAATTTTTAATTCATCAAACAAAATTTCTTTTAATTGTTGTGGTGAAGCGACATTAAATTTTTTATGGGCCAATTTTTGGATTTTTTGCTCTAGTTTATTAATTTTTTGACCTAATTCCTGGCTCATTTTTTTTAAAAAAATGACATCTATCTTGATTCCATTTTTTTCCATCTCGGCCAAGATTGAAATTAAGGGCATTTCTATTTCTTTAAAAACCCTATCGACCATATTTTCTTTTAACCGTGGTTTTAATTTTTCATACAGCCGCCAGCTGATCTCGGCGTCTTCGCAAGAATAATTGGCTACTAACGGGATCGGAATTTTTGACAAATCAATTTTATCTGCCTGTTTTTCACCAGTTAATTCCTGAATACTTTGGGTTTTATAACCGAGTTCCGTAAAAGCCAAACTGTCCAAATTGTGTTGCCGGCTGCCTGGGTTTAATAAATATGACGCTACCATGGTATCAAAATAAATGCCTTGCAAAGGCAGCCCGAAAGTTTCCAAAACTTCTGCATCAAATTTTATATTATGCCCGATTTTTTTTATTTTTTCATCACCTAAAATATTTTTTAATTCTTTTAAATCATCGGTCGCCGTCAGAGTCTCAACCGGAATATATGCCGCCTGGCCCTTTTGCCAGGCAAAAGAAATGCCAATTAATTTATTTTGAAATGGATCAAGCCCGTCGGTTTCCGTATCCAAGGAAAATTCTTTTTGTTTTTTTAATTCCTTAATAAATTTTTCATATTTTTCCTCGTCGTCGATCAAATTATATCCTTTTTTTAAATTTGCATTTTTATTTTCGGATTTCGGATTTCGGATTTCGGATTTTTCAAAAATATTTCCTTGTCTTTCCCACATCACTCTTTCTGCCTGCGGTATTTTATTAATCAAAGAAGTAAAATTTAATTGTTGGAGAATATTAACCACTTCTTCTGTGTTAAAAGCTTCCACTTGGCAATCTGCCAAGTCAAACTTAAGCGGCATATCTGAAACAATCCTAGCTAGCTTTTGGCTTTGATAGGCTTGTTTTTTTTGTGCTAATAATTTTTCTCTGACACTTTTGGTTAAGCCAAATTCTTTTAACTTTTTTTCGTCATCTTTATATTTTTCCAAAGTTTCATAAATCTCATCCAAAGAATCTAAATTTTTAATTAACTCCATGGCGGTTTTTTCGCCAATGCCTTTGACTCCGGGAATATTATCAGAGGCATCACCTCTGAGCGCCTTATAATCGACCATTTTTTCCGGACCAAAACCATATCTTTCTTTAACTGCTTTTTCATCATAAATTATGGTTTCGGAAATGCCTTTTTTTAAGGTATAAACCACATTATGCTCGTCAACCAATTGCAGCGCATCAAGGTCTCCGCTGACAATAATATTTTTTAAATTTTTACCATCACGTTTATCTTTTACTGATAGGCGGCTTAAAGTACCGATTAAATCATCAGCTTCAAAGCCATGTTTTTCAAAAACCGGGATTTTAAAAGCCGCGAGCAATTGTTTGATAAAAGGAAATTGTTGATATAATTCTGACGGCTGTTCCACTCGATGGGCTTTGTAATCTTCATATTCTTGCTTGCGAAAAGTGTCGCGCGAAACATCAAAACAGCAAGCCAGATAATCGGGCTTTAACTCTTTTAAAATTTTTAGTAAAATCACTGTAAAGCCGTAAACCGCATTTACCAACTGCCCCGCTTTATTAGTTAACGGCGGCAAGGCGTGAAACGAGCGGTGAATTAGTGAATTGGCATCAATAATAATAAATTTTTTCTGACTCATAAATTTCGTTGTTTGTTATTATTTTATCATTTTTTTGGTAAAAACAAAAAACATTGCCAAACCGTTAAATTTTGGTTATGATATATCTATTATTAAACGGTCACGTAGCCAAGTGGTCTAAGGCGACAGTCTGCAAAACTGTTATTCATGGGTTCAAATCCCATCGTGACCTTTAATTAAAATCTATGAAAAAAATACTTTTTTCTGGCATCCAACCCACTGGTGAATTACACCTTGGCAATTATTTGGGTGCGCTTAAACAGTGGGTTAAATTACAAGATCAATATCAATCAATTTTTTCCGTAGTTGATTATCATTCTTTAACAGAAAATTTTGATCCCCAAACTAAACGCCAGCAAATTTTAACCACCGCCGCGGAAATTTTAGCCGTCGGCATTGATCCTAAAAAATCCATTCTTTTTGTACAATCAGAAGTGAGCGCTCACGCCGAGTTGTCTTGGATTCTAAATTGTCTGACTCCCATGGGCGAACTGGAAAGAATGACACAATATAAAGACAAATCATTAAGACAAAAAGAAAATATTAATGCCGGTCTTTTTACCTACCCGATTTTAATGGCCGCTGATATTTTGCTTTATAAAACTTCCGTGGTGCCAGTGGGCGAAGATCAACTGCAACATTTGGAATTAGCCCGCACCTTGGCGCGACGCTTTAACCAAAAATTTGGTCAATATTTTCCCGAGCCGCAAGCTTTAGTTAGTTCTGGCAAACGAATCATGGCTCTAAACGCCCCGGATAAAAAAATGTCTAAATCTCTGGTTAATTCCTATATTGCTTTAAGCGATCGTCCGGAAGTGATTCGTAAAAAAATTCAATCAGCGGTGACTGATCTCGGTGGCCAAGGAAAAAATCAAGTTAGTGGCGGCCGCAATTTATTGAATTTGTTAAATGAATTTTGTGGTGATCAAAAAATTATTACTAAATTTGAAGCTGATTATAAAAAAGGCACACTGAAATATTCCGAACTAAAACCAGTTTTAGCAGAAGAAATTATTAAGACTCTCGCTCCCATTCAAGCGCAAAGAGCAGTCTATCTTAAATCACCAGAAAAGTTGCTTAAGATTTTAGCCGCGGGCGCGAAACAAGCTCACCTTATCGCTGATAAAAATTTTAAAGAAATTAAAAAATTAATCGGTCTTATCTAATTTATGTCTGAAAATATTTATGACGTTATTATTGTTGGTGCCGGGCCAGCGGGTTTGACGGCCGGTATCTATACGACACGTCGCGCCTTAAAAACTTTAGTTGTTGGCGCCGAACTTGGCGGCCAGATTAGTAAAACCGTCTTAATTGAAAATTATCCTGGGATTAAAACTACTGGCGGTTTGGGACTGGCTTACCAAATGCAAGAACAATTAAAATCTTTTGGGGCAGAAATTATAACTGATCAGGCCACTAGCCTTAAATTGCAAGATAAAATATGGCAACTTACTTTAAGTAATGGTCAAAATTATTTTGCTAAAACAATTATCTTGGCTTTTGGTTTGAAAAAAAGAAAATTAGGTTTGGCCAATGAAGAAAAATTTGATGGCCGCGGTTTATCTTATTGTGTTAACTGCGACGGCCCCCTGTTTAAAGATAAAAATGTGGTGGTGGTTGGCGGTGGTAATTCTGGCGCTGATGCGGTGGAATTTTTAGCTAAAATTTGCCCGCAAGTCTATTGGTTAGAAGTGACTGATAAATTTCGGGCTGACGAACGCACCCAAGAAAAAATTAAACAATTAAAAAATGTCACCCTCTGGCCCAAAACCAAACTTACCAATTTAGCTGGCACTGATTTTTTAGCCAGTGTGACCGCAGAGAAAGATGGCCAGCTCCAAGAATTAAATGTCAGTGGTGTTTTTGTGGAAATTGGCTATCAAGCCGAAACCAGCTGGCTAAAAGAATTGATTAACTTAGATGAATTGGGCCAAATCAAAATTGATAATTTGGGCCATACTAATCAAGCCGGAATTTTTGCTGCCGGTGATGTGACTAATAGTAAATATAAGCAAATTGTGGTAGCGGAAGGTGCAGGCGCCATCGCGGCTTTGGAAGTATATGATTATGTGCAGAAAAATTTTTAATTTTATAAATTTAAATAAAATATTTATTTAAAAACCGCTTTTGTTAAAGTGGTTTTTTTAATCGCTATTTAATGTTAAAATATATTTATGAATTTTCTTCATTTTTATCATCCCACGCCAGCCCTTTTCTCTTTTGGCCCAGTTACTATTTATTGGTATGGTTTTTTAATGGCTCTCGCCATAATTTTTGGCGCCTTAATTTTTTATTTCCTAACCAAGTCCCTAAAAATCAAAAGTTCCCTGATTATTGATTTATTATTTTATGTTTTAATTTTTGGCCTGCTTGGCGGCCGTTTTTATCATGTTTTTTCTGAATTTAATTATTATTGGCATGAGCCTTTAAAAATATTTTTTCTTTGGCAAGGCGGTTTGGGAATTTATGGTGCCATGCTCGGCGGTGTCCTCGCCATTTATTTTTTTATTAAAAAAAACCAAAAAGAAATTAATGTTTTTTCTGCCGCTTGTCACTTATCACTTGTCACTTGTTTTTTTGTTTTATTGGATTTACTCGTGCCTTCCCTGGCTTTGGGCCAAGCGCTTGGCCGCTGGGGTAATTATTTTAATCAGGAAATTTTTGGCCGACCCACTTTTTTATCATGGGGCATTCCAATTGATCCCGTTAACCGGCCGGCCAGCTATCTTAATTTTGAATTTTTTCATCCGCTTTTTTTGTATGAAAGCTTGTTTTGTTTTTTGCTTTTTGTCTTTTTGTTTTTTCTCACCCGAAAAATTTATCAGTCCGCCATCATTAACAAGCCACCCGGTTTGATTTTGACTCTTTATTTATTTAGTTATGGTTTATGGCGTTTTTTTATTGAATTTTTGCGTCTTGACCACCAGCCAGTATTTTTAACTTTGCGCCTAGGCCAGTGGGTCAGTATCTTTTTGATTATTCTTGCCGTGGTTGTTTATTTGCACCGAAAAAAGTGGTATAATAAAATCATAACAATATAAAAACATTAAAACAAAAAAGCAAAATAGAAATTTTAATTGTTTTAATGCTTTGATGATTTAATGCTTTAATGAATAAGTTTATGTTAAAAAAATTTTTATTTATTTTTATCTTAAGTTTATTTAGTATTTTTTTTGTGACTAGTTTTACTTTGGCAGCAGATCCAAGTTGTTTGTGTGATTGTCGGGTATCGCCAAGTTCTGGCAGTGATTATTTTATTACCACCAATCAGGCAGAATGCCAAACTCAGTGTTGTGGTTCAAATCCCACTGGCTGTACTGCTACTTGTACCAACCTACCTTCTTCTGATGAGTGTGGAGCTAATCCCGCTTTAGTCGGCTGTTGTGCCAACCCACTACCCGGACAAAAAGACGTTGATCCAAATATGGCCGGTTGTCCTGTTGATCCGAATGCGCCCGCCAACCCCACTACTAATCAATCAAGCTTAAACAATCCTATTGCTGCTGGTTCAATTGAACAAATAATTGGCCGGATTATTAAAGCTTTTCTTGGTATTATTGGCAGTATTTCTTTATTAATTTTTGTTTATGGCGGCTTTATTTTATTAACTTCGCAAGGCAATTCTGCTAAAATAAAAACCGGTCAAGATACTTTGGTTTATGCTTCCATTGGAATTTTAATTGTCTTTGCTTCTTATGCCTTGTTAAATTTTGTTTTTAATGTTTTTAATTAAATAAATTAAAAATTTTTCAAAATAAAAAAGGGCGGACTAAAAGTCCGTCCTTTGTGTTTCTGTTTTTACCCAATCCAGTACTGCACCGTTTCTCCCGCCACGGCTTCAGGTACTTGGATTAAAAATTTGGTGCTTGGGTCATCCGGCTCAGCCGTGACCCGATAAAAACCCCACCATCCGCCAGCGTGGTGTTTATAGATTGGTTGGAGAAGAATTGAATCCTCCTCCTCCATCCAACTAAACATCCCCCTCACTTCTTTATACGGCGCATGCACATAAACGCGCATGCCCTCGTGCAATGGTGTGCCGATTTCCACCCACTCACCTTGATTGGAAATTGAGATTGTAGTAGTGTCTTTTCTCGGCGGGGAATTAGTGGTGGTAGTGGTGGTATTAGAACCTGGTGTTGGGGCCGGTTTTGGCCGATAATCCAGCGGGCTTTGGAAATTATCCAAAAATCGGCTTGGCACCCAGACCTTTTTTCCCGTGAACAAATTGGTTGTCGAATTTTTTAATCGCACCAACACCATTTGTTCGTCGCCCCACATTTCTGGGGCAGTACCGTGGTTGACCACGGCAACTTCGGTGCCCAGCTCGATTCTGAGATGTTCCCTGTTGGTGGTATCGGCGGTGGCCGGTATGAAGGTTCCTCCGCATTTATAAAAACAAAAAGTTTCTTCTGTTACTTTTGTGTAAGTGGCAGACCCGTCAAGGCCACTGGGGAAAGATTTGCGGTCTTTGTGCGCAGTCCACACGCCGACCTTTCTTTCCCAGTCCACCTTGTGGGCTAGATAGTTTTCAGGGAAAGCGCTCTTCCATGCCACCAAAGCAAGCGTGGTGAGCATGAAAATTGTCAGCCAATAAGCCGGGGCATTTGTTACTCGCCCGATGAATCGGCCAAATGCGTCAAAAAAGACGCCTATTATAAAATATCCGGCCATCATGCCAATACCAACTTTGCTGGTAGCAAAGTCGATATCAAACAAAAACAGAACAACGACCGGCGTAAAGAACATGAACAGTAATGACAATGTCCTTTGCGCGCCATCCCAGCCGCCGATCTCATGGTCCCTGATATTGATTTTTATGGAGCTGAAAAAAATTCCTCCATAATAAATCAACAAAACAACCAACAGAACGGCCGATAAAATCGGCACATCCCGGTTTATGAGGGCATACACGCCGGCGAGAATCAGCGTTACCGTCAACCATTCAAACCCTCTCAATATCCGGCGGGCTTCTGGCACGCCCTGATTGATAAGCGCGCCGAAACCACCATATACGAGATTAAGAACGGTGGTAAAAAAATCGTCAATGATGTCAATAATTCTATCCATTTTTAATCCCTCCAATATCTTTTGCGAAATTCTTCACTTTTTTTCTTCCATTCGGCCAAATTGGCAGGGGCTTTTTCTTTCGTGCCCCATTGGCGCATGGCCCATTCACCAACCCCCTGGTTTATTTTTTCCAGAGGTTGATTTTTTCCAAGCCACTCTTGAATTTTTGCGCCAATTTTTTCCAGCCGGTCAGGAATTTTTTCCAGAACGCCAGGCAATTCTGGGTTGCTGGCTCTCAGGCCAGCAATTTTTTCTCGCAGACTTTGCCAGATCTGGCTTCGGTCTTGAAAATTTCTAGGGTTTTTTATCTTTGCTTCAACAGCTATTACTAGCTGCTTGGCAAAAATCTCCTGCTGTATATCAGCCAGTGTCTTCCCAATCCCCGTATCCGGCAGGAGCATGTTAATGATCCAGCTGAAAAAGGGGCTGGTTTTGATTATGTCCAAATTTTTTTCCAAAAAATTAACTGAGAAAAAAGTGACCAGAACTTGAGCAATCGGCGGACCGATTTGCTCTAAGATGATGCCAATTGAATCTTCGGCACCACCACCCTTTTTTCTTTCCTTATCTTTTGCCATCTCTTTCTCCTTACAGAATAAAAATGATTAACCACAGGCCGATAAACAAAATCGACCATTGGTTGCCAAAAACTTTTTTTAACAAAAACAACCAAGTTGGTTCCTCATCCTCTTTGGCTGTCAGTTGTTTCAATGCTTTGGATAGTCTGCTTGTTAAAAAAACAAAAAGCAAACCACCAAAGATCACTGCCCGTGAATGTGTAACCATGCCCACAAGCACGAATGCAGCGCCGATCACATAAAGGACCAGCGAAACAATTTTTTGAGTTTTTTCGCTCATTTTTTGCCTCCAAAAAAGTTAACATCATTATTTATTAATGTTCCTTATTATTTTTATTTTAATAAAGATTTTATCATAAAATTAAAAATTTGTCAAGTAATATATAACAATTTAATAATCCGTATTAATTTTTTTGTTTATTCTATTTTAAGAATAAATATTGCTGTTTCTTTATTGCCATAAATTTTTTGTCAATAAATTTAATAATTTTTCTAGCCAGCTATTAAATTTATCAATCATTATATGCGGTCTTTAAAATTTATTTTCTAAAAAAATTTTACGTTTTTAATCATTCATCTAAACTCTTTTTTGTGTTATAATATCCACATATGGCTGATGATTTTACTTCTTCATCTAAAAAAATTGAAAGTTTATTAACTGATTCCATTGCCTCAGATGATTTATCAACTTTAATTACACAACTAGAGGAACAAATTGATGAAAAAAATTTAGCACCAACTTCCTCTTACGCCTCTTATTTAGAAAAAAAAGCCGAAATTTTAGAATTAGAAAAAGAACTGGCTGAATTAAAAAAAGAATCAGAATTATTGCCATTAGTTAAAAGAGAATCAGCGCTTAAAGAGCCAGTCACTAATAATGCTGAAAATGAAAAAAAGTCTTCTTGGCCATTATATCAAAGCTTTAAACTCCATCCTGGTAATCTTAAAGAGGTAACAGCCAAGAGAAAAAATTTTTTACAAGAACAGCGCGAAGAAATTAGAAAGGCCAGAGCTTTGCGTTATGAAAAAAGACAACAAGATCAAAAACGTCGACAAGCAGAAAAAATTATTAAAGCTCAGAAAGCTGCTGCTGAGAAAGAAAAGATTCGTCAAGAAAAAATAGCGGCTGAAGAAAAATGGTTGGCAGATAGACAAGCCAAAATCGAAGCCAAGCATTTAGCCAAAGAACAAGCTAAAAAAGCAAAAGAAGAAGCGCGCCAAGCCGAGCTGTTAAAAATAAAACAACAACAAATCGAGCGCGAGCAAAAAAAAGCCGCGGCAGAAAAAGCCGCGCAATTATTAAAAGCACAACGTTTGGCCAAAGAAAAAGACCACCAGGCAGAACAAGAGAGACTCTTAGTTTTAGAGCAGACGAAAAGAGCCGAATTGCGCGCCCAAAAAGAATTATTAAAACAACAGATTAAAGCCGACAAAGAACAAGCAGCTAAAGAAAGCCGCCAGCAAAAAATTGCTCTGGAAGAGAGTAAAAAAAATGCTCGCGAACAAAAAATCAAAGATTGGCAAGAACAGTTAGCAGCTAAGAAAGTACAAAAACAAGCCGCGCAGAAATTAAAACAGGCACAAAAACAAAATGCGCGTGCTAAGTATTTACAAGCCAGAGAAAATTGGCTAAAGCACCGTCCTTTTCATCATCGGGGCTGGTATGTTTCCATAATTAGACGGCCAGTCATTTATTTAGCCGGGTTGGAATTTTTGTTATATTTTTTTAGTCTTATTCCCGGTTGGCGAACTTTGTTTTTGGGCGTCTTTTTGCCTTACCTGGTGTTGCTTGACGTGGTAGTTTTTGTTTGGATGTCGTTGCGGCTGCGCTTGGTTCATTTTGAAAATCGCTCCACCACTGTTAAGTGTTTGATTTTGGCCGGATTACTCGTTGGTTTAGCGCGCTCTTTTTTTAAAGTTATTTGGATTGGTGAACTTTGGACGGTTTTTAATCTTATCTCCGAAAGTTTAATTGATGGTTTAGTGGCTGGCGGCAGCGCCTTAATTATTAGCTTGTTAATCAGCGATCGTCGGCTGATGTCGCGCTATAAAAATCAAACAATTAATTATGAATTAGGCGATTTATAAATTTAAAAATATTATGGACAACAACTCTCACTCAGAAGAAAAAATAATTGCGGCCATTAGTTATGTTTGGCTGTTATTTTTAGTGCCTTTGATTTTAAAAAAAGACAATAGTTTTTGTCAATTTCACGCCAAACAAGGCCTTGTTTTATTCTTTTTTTCTTTGCTGGTTTTGTTTTTTGGCGCCTTGCCTTTGATCGGTTGGTTGATTATCGCCCCGCTGGGCTGGCTTGTTATCATTATTTTTTCTGTGCTTGGCTTTCTTAATGCTCTTCAAGGTAAAGAATGGGAAATGCCTTATTTAAGCAAATATGCTAAAAGAATAAATTTATAATTTAAAATTTTCTATATTTTTATGTTTAACAAAAACAAAAAACAGCCCCACATCCTTTGGTTTTCAGAAATCACTAACAATGACGTTGCTCTGGTTGGCGGTAAAAACGCTTCGCTTGGTGAAATGTACAGCCAGCTCACTAAAAAAGGCGTTTTGGTGCCTAATGGTTTTGCGATTACGGCCGCCGCGTATCGTTATTTTATGGCCAAGAATAATTTGAATGATCAAGTAGCGGAAATTTTATCTGGTTTACGGCCGCGCGATATGGCCGACTTAAACCGTCGTTCAGCTGCCGCGCGCCATCTTATTATGAGTGCTAAGATGCCCTTGGATTTAGAATTAAAGATTTTATCTGCTTACCATAAGTTTGGACGCGCCACTGATGTAGCGGTGCGCTCTTCTGCTACGGCTGAAGATTTGCCCGACGCTTCTTTTGCCGGCCAACATGAAACTTTTTTAAATGTTACTGGCCGTGAAGAGCTTTTAATGTCAGTTAAACAGTGCTTTGCTTCGCTTTATCATGCCCGGGCTATTATTTATCGCCGCACTAAAAAAATAAAAGACAGCACTGTTTTTCTTTCCGTTGGCGTGCAGAAAATGGTTCGAAGCGATTTGGCTTCTTCCGGCGTCATGTTTTCTATTGATACCGAAACTGGTTTTGCCGATATCGTCTTGATTAATTCTATTTTTGGCCTGGGCGAAAATATTGTTTTAGGCAAAGTTAATCCAGACGAATTTTATGTTTTTAAACCCAGTTTAAAAAAGGGCAAATATGCCATTATTAATAAAAAATTAGGTGACAAAAAAAAGAAACTCATTTATAATCGCAGTGATTTAATTAATGTTGCGGTGCCCGTTGATGATCAACAGAAATTTTCTTTGACCGATAGAGAGGTACACCAGCTTGCTAATTGGGCTGTTAAAATTGAAGAACATTATGGCCGGCCCATGGATATGGAATGGGCCAAAGATGGTAAAAGCGGCCGCATTTATTTAGTTCAAGCTCGGCCGGAAACCGTGCAATCGCAACGCGATTTTTCTTATTTAGAAGAATATTATTTGGTTGATAATAAAAAAAATAGCCAGGAAAAAATTTTGGTAACCGGTAAGGCCGTAGGCAGTAAAATTGGCGCTGGCAAAGCCCATGTTATTTTAAATATTAAAGATATTAAAAAATTTAAACCCGGCGATGTTTTGGTTACGGAAATGACCGATCCGGATTGGGTGCCAATCATGAAAATCGCTGCCGGCATTATTACTAATTCTGGCGGGCGCACTTGCCACGCTGCCATTGTTTCGCGCGAACTTGGGGTACCGTGTATCGTTGGTACTGCTAACGCCACAGAAAAAATAAAAACTGGCGATTTGGTGACTATTAATTGCGCTGACGGTGAAACCGGCTTTGTTTATCAAGACTTACTTAAATTTGGACAAAGAAAAATTGATTTAAAAAAATTACCAGCTACCCGGACCAAAATCATGTTAAACTTGGCTGAACCCGAACGGGCTTTTGAATTTTCTTTTTTGCCAAGTGATGGCGTGGGTTTGGCCCGTGAAGAATTTATTGTTACTAATTCTATTAAAATTCATCCGTCGGCGCTATGGAACTTTGATCAGCTTAAAGATCAAAAAGTTAAAAATCAAATTACCAAAATGACTTTAGGCTACGCACATAAAACAGATTTTTTTGTCGATAAATTAGCCGAAGGCATTGCTATGATTGCCGCCGCTTTTTATCCAAAAAGTGTAATTGTGCGCTTGTCTGATTTTAAGACTAATGAATACGCTAATTTAATCGGCGGCAAAAATTTTGAACCGCAAGAAGAAAACCCGATGATTGGTTGGCGCGGCGCTTCCCGTTATTATGATCCTAAATTTGTTGATATTTTTAAATTAGAATGCCAGGCTTTTAAAAAAGTTCGTGATGACATGGGTTTAACCAATGTTAAAATTATGATTCCTTTTGTGCGGACGCTGGAGGAAGCTAAGAAAGTTATTAAAATTATGTCTGATGCTGGCTTAAAACGCCATCAAAATGGTTTGCAATTGTATATGATGGTGGAGATTCCTTCCAACGTAATTTTAGCGGAAAAATTTGCCAAACTCTTTGATGGTTTTTCCATTGGCTCCAATGATCTAACCCAATTAACTTTAGGTCTTGATCGTGATTCTGGAATTTTAACTCATATTGGCAATGAAAAAGATGAAGCAGTTAAAGAATTAATTAGCACTGTCATCAAAGTGGCTAATAAGACCAAAACCAAAATCGGCATTTGCGGCCAAGCACCTTCGGACTTCCCAGACTTTGCCCAGTTTTTAGTGCGTGAAGGTATTGATTCAATTTCGTTAAATCCCGATTCCGTGGTTAAAACCAAACTTGCTATTGCTACCATGGAAAAGAAGATCAAAAAAAATTGATTTTAATATAATAAGATATTTTAAAAGTTTTTTATTATATTTGACATCTTTTATTTTTTAAGCTACAATAATTCTAACTTTTTACCTTAAATTTTGAGTTTTGGTTGTTCTTTGGACAACCAACCCACAAAATGCGGGATGCCGGCGCAGAGCTGGCATTTTGAACTTTGAGTTTAATATTATGGGGGTGTTCAAATTTGATAAAATTTAGCTATTAAACTTATCAAAGAGAGTTGAATCATCTCTTAAAACTGATTCACGGCACAATAAATGCCAATCTTTTTAGCCGGGTGAAAGAAGGTGTGGCTAAACTAGCTCACGCTTTTTCTTTTCAACCAGCTTATGTGGTTGCTTAAATCCAACCGCCATCTTACTGCTTAAAGCTTGTAAAAGCAGCCAAGGTGTTATAAAATACAAGCTGGCTAATTTTAAGGCCGCTTAAAATTAGTAAGAACAATTAGGCTTAAGCCAATTTGTTTTGTTTGTTTTAGAAAATTGGTCGATCACTTAAACAAACTAACTTTGTAGCAATGGTTTAATAAAAAATTTTAGACGCCGGTGCAATTCCGGCCACCTCCACCAAAAATATGCAGATTCGTCACCGCGGTGTTTCTAAAAATCAAAAAATACCGGAAAAAAAAACACGTTATAATGAAATGATTCGCATACCCAGTGTTTTTTTAATAGATGAAAATGGACAAGGCCAGGGCATAGTTGATACTGCCACTGCCTTAAGACAGGCCAGGGAATTAGAATTAGATTTAGTAGAAGTTAATCCCGTGGTTAATCCGCCAGTGTGCAAAATTATGGATTTTGGTAAATTTAAATATGAACAAGATAAATTGGCTCACAAGCAAAGAATTGCCAGTAAGAAAGTGGAAATTAAAGGTATTCGCTTATCTTTTAAAATCAAGGGTGGTGACTTGGAAAATCGCCTGCACCAAGCTGAAAAATTTTTAACCGAAGGTAACCAAGTGCGGATCGAATTAATTTTAAAGGGTCGAGAAAAGGCTCATGCTGATAACGCCCGTCAGATTATTAGTAATTTTATTGATACTTTGGGGGAGAAAATAAAAATTGTTCAGCCCGTTCAAAAACAGGGCGGCAAATTTTCTGCTCTCATCGCTCCCAATTAAACCAAAAAATTAATTTTTATTCAATCGTCCAATATTTATTTTATCTTAGTCTGTGTTAATCTGTAAATAATTTGTGTCGATTAGTCTTATTTATATGAAACAAAAAACAGTCAAATCATTGGCTAAAAGGTTTAAAAAAACCCGCCGCGGTCTTATTTTAAAACGTCGCGCCGGGCAAGATCATTTTAACGCCAAGGAATCTGGTAAAATTGTTAGAAAAAAGAGAAATGATTTGTCCACCGACAAAACATTAGCTCAAAATATTAAAAAATTAATTTAATTATTTTGGATTACTATTTTAGTTCTCCATAATTAATCGTGTTATATGCCTAGAGTTAAAAGAGGGACAGTACGGACCAGAAAACGACGCGCGCTCTTAAGTCAAACCAAGGGTTATCACTGGGGCCGCAAAAATTTAACCAAATTAGCTAAGACCGCGGTAAAAAAAGCCGGCGTCTATGCTTTTCGCGATCGGCGTAATAAAAAAAGAACCGCCCGTGCTTTATGGCAAGTGCGTCTTAATGCGGCTCTCAGACCGTTGGGTCTTAAATATTCCTTATTTATCGATTTGCTTAAAAAGAATAAAATTGCCCTAGATCGTAAGGTTTTGGTTGAATTAGCCATAAAACAGCCGGAAATTTTTGTTAAGATTGTCAATCAAATTAAAAAATAATTTTTTTGTTTAAATAAAAATCAAGGCCTAATGGGCCTTGATTTTTATTAAATAAGCTTTCGGAGTCAGGTTGCGGACTTTTATTTTCATAAAAATCTTGTTTTGCGCTCTTCCTGATAACTATCTATAGTATAGCATATTTTTTTAAAAAAAGCAAGAATTGTTGCTTTTTTAAAAATATGTTAAACTAATTTATACTATTTAAATGTTTTTATAATTAATTTCTAGTACTTAAGTTTAAGGAGGCCAAGTCACTAGTTAATCATAAAATTATGTCCCAACCCCAAGTAACTATCTACTCGACACCTTATTGTGGTTACTGTCAGCTAGCCAAGCAATATCTAACCGAAAAAGGTATTGCTTATACGGAAATTGATGTTTCCGAAAATGAAGCCGCACAACAAGAAATGATTAATAAAACCAAGCAAATGGGTGTGCCGGTAATTATTATCAAAACCGAAGAAATTATTATTGGTTTTCAAAAAGATAAATTAAATCATTTATTAAATATTAACTAATTAATTATTATATGACTGAAGCAAACAATCAAACTTCACAAAAATTTATTACTGATTCTCCTAAAGTAAATTTTTTCTTAGGACTGATTTTGGGCATTGCTCTTATTTCCACCGCTGCCTATTTTACTGGTGGTTTTTCTAACAAAGATAATCAAGCTAATAATAATGCCAATAATAACAATCAAGCAGCTAATCAACAAAACAATGAAAATGAACCAGCGGTTAAGGTTGATTTAAAAATTTCTGATAATGATCATGTGCGTGGTAATAAAAACGCCCCAGTTAAAATTTTTGAATTTTCTGATTTTCAATGTCCTTATTGTGCCAGACACCAAGAAACCATGGCTAAGATTGTTAAGGAATATGGCGATCAAGTTGTTTGGGTTTTTAAAAACTTTCCTATTGCTTCTCATCCTTTGGGCATGCCTGGATCTTTGGCAGCTGAATGTGCTGGCGAGCAAGATAAGTTTTGGGAAATGAGCGATATGATTTTTGCTAATCAGGACACCTTATCTGAAGCGAGTTTTAGCAAATTTGCTGGCCAATTAAATCTCGATACTGATAAATTTAATACCTGTATCGAAGAAGAGAAATATAAAGAGAAAATTTTAGCTGATTATAATTTAGGCGTAGAATCTGGCGTACAAGGCACCCCGACTAATTTTATTAACAATAATCCTGTGCCCGGTGCAGTGCCTTATGAAAATTTAAAAACCATTATTGATCAATTATTAAAAAAATAATATGGCCGAAGAAAAACTAATTGGCAAAATTACCCACTATTTTGGCAAAATTTCCGTGGCCGCCATGAGAGTAGAGGCCTCCTTGAAGGTTGGTGATGTTATTCATCTTATTGGTCATGGCGCTGATTTCACGCAAACCCTCTCTTCCATGCAAATTGATGGACAAAACATCGAGACTGCTAACGCCGGTGATGAAATTGGTTTTAAGGTTGATAGTCCGGTTAAAGAAGGGGTAGAAGTTTATCTGGTCACCGAATAAAATTTAAAATTAAGATAGTGGCCGAATTATTAATTATTCTTTCGAATAATGATTATTTTAAGTTAAATAAAAAACACTCTAATTAATTTTAGGGTGTTTTTAAATTTATAATTATTATTTTAATTTTATTAAATTTTTAAATAAATAAGCCACTGTTAAAGGTCCTACCCCGCCCGGTACTGGCGAAATGTATTTTGTTTTTTTAAAACATCTTGGATCAACATCACCAAATATTTTTTTATCAACCCTGTTTATACCCACATCAATAATAACCGCATTTTTTTTGATCATTTTTGATTTAAGAAAATATTTTTTGCCCAAAGCAATAATAACAATTGAATAATGAATTACGGATAATGAATTATGAGTTTTAATAGGAGGTTTCAATAAAACGTCCACACTAATTTTTTGTCTACATAATTCTTGCTTCAACGATTGAGCAAATTCTTGGCTATGGCATAAAATCACTGCCTTTTTACCCGCTAACCTTATTTTTGATAATTTGATTAAGTGTGAAATTGCTTGAATAGTTGGTGAAATAATTAATAACCTCACCCCACCCCTCTCCTTCGTAAGGAGAGAGGGACAGAGCCCATCCACATCTTTCTTGATATCAATAGCTTGGATTATTTTATTAGTCTTAAATTTTTTTGGTAAAGGTAATTGCAACAAAATCCCAGTTATTTTTTTATTATTATTTAATTTATTAATTAAAGTTAAAATTTTATTTTCACTCACAGTAGCTGGTAAAATATATTTTTTAAATTCCACCCCCAATTCTTTAGCTCTTTTTTCTTTAATATTAACATAGACCTTAGAAGCCGGGTTATTGCCAACCAAAATAACGGCCAAGCTTAAGTTCATCTTTTTTTGGGCAATTTGTTGCTTTAATGAATTAATAAGCTTTTCCGCTTCGGCTTTGCCATCAAGAAAAACTTGGTTATTTAACATATTTGTCTTATGAAGGTCGGCTCCCTTCCCTTAATAAGGGGAGGGTTGGGGAGAGGTGTTTTTATGTTTTTATTTTTAATATCTTCCCCGATGAACCATATTTGTTCTACTACTGAATTAATATTATCAAAAATTTCTTTACTATTAAATCTTTTAACAATTATACCTATTGATTCCAAATATTTTTGTCTTTTATCATCATATTTAGTTTGTTCATCATAATCATGAGTTCGACCGTCAATTTCAATGCATAGTTTAATAGCGGGAGCATAAAAATCTAATATATATGCCCCGATACTATATTGTCTTTTAAATTTATAACCTAATTGATTAGCTTTAAGTTTAGACCACAAAAGTTTTTCACCTTTAGGCATTGATTTCCTTAACACTCTTCTGATATTTTTCCGTTCTACCGTATTGTAAAGTTGCGTAAACATGCACGGTTTTTAATACCTCTCCCCACCCTCTCCTTATAAAGGAGAGGGGAAAAAATAATTAAATCTTAAATCTCTTAGTCAACTGTTTTACTTCTTTAAGTACATCTTCTGATTTTCTATTTAAAACCAAAACTTCATAAATCCATTTAGCAATAATTTTCATTTCACCCTCTTTCATGCCCCGAGTGGTGCAAGCTGGTGTGCCAAGGCGGATGCCCGAGGGCTTCATGGGCGTGCCTGTTTCATATGGAACAGTATTTTTATTGCAAACCAAACCTGCTTTATCTAATAAAACAGCAGCCTCGTGACCATTGATATTTTTTCCGCCAGTTGGTAGATTTCTCAAATCAATTAAAAATAAATGTTTGTCTGTACCATCAGTAACAATTTTAAAACCATATTTTTTCAATTCTTGAGCTAAAACTTTGGCATTAACTATTGTTTGCTTGGTATATTTTTTAAAGGCACCTGTTTGCGCTTCTTTTAGACAAACAGCAATGGCGGCAATAACATTATCACAAGGGCCACCCATCAGCCCGGGAAAAATTCCTTTATCAATTTTTTCCTGTAATTCTTTTTTACAAATAATAATAGCGCCGCGTGGACCTCTTAAAGTTTTTTGCGTGGACATGGTGACCACATCAGCATAAGGAAATGGAGAATTTATCGCTCGGCCAGCAATTAAACCAGCTTCATGAGCAATGTCAGCCAAATAATAAGCGCCAACAGCTTTGGCAATAACCGACATTTTTTTATAATTAATATCCCGCGCATAGGCCGTGCCGCCAGAAATTATTAAATCGGGCTTAAACTTTTTAGCAATTTTCAAAATTTGATTATAACCAAAAAGATTAGTTTTTTTATTAACACCATAATAACTGACCTTAAAAATTTTTGAGGAAAGAGAAATTGGTTTGCCTGAAGGTAATTGCCAACCATGAGACAGGTGTCCGCCATGAGTCAAATCCATGGCTAAAATTTTTTGCCCTGGTTCTAGTAAACCAGAAATCACTGCCAAATTAGCAATAGAAGCGGAAACCGCTTTGCAATTTACATGCCAATCTTTTTCTTTTAAACCAAAAACTTTTAATGCACGAGCATTAGTTAGAGTTTCAATTTCATCAATAATTTCATTGCCTTGATAATATCTTTTGCCAGGTTCGCCCTCAGAATATTTATTAGCCAAAACAGAACTTAAAACTTCGCGCACGTTTGGCGAAGCATAATTTTCCGAAGCGATCAAAGTAATTCTCTCTCTTTGGCGAGCTTCTTCTTTTTTGATTAAATTGGAAATTTCTTGATCCATTTTAATTTATAAAATAAATTTTATTACCTATATCCTCAGTGTGGAGTTGTGGCGTTAAACAAAAAGTCAACTGCTTGACTTTTTGTAGCCACAACGGGTTGAGCGATGTGCCGACAGGCACCGCGAAACCCTCGGACCTACATTTCTAAGTACCCCCGAGAGGAATCGGACCTCTATAAATAGCTTAGAAGGCTACTGCACTATCCATTGTGCTACGGGGGCAAAAAATAAATAGAAGGCTGGTCTTTTAATTTGCCACTGGCAAATTAAAAGTATCCATTGAACTATGAGGGCACAAGTAATAAAACTTATTCGCCTATCTGATTAAAAAACTCCCTTAATATTATTTTAGTCATCTTTTTGCCTTTATTCGTTTTGAAATATTTTTCTCTCCTTAAAGCGTCATTTTTATTTAAAAAAGCTTCATAATAGATTAATTTGACTGGTCTCAAATTTTTCGTAGATTTTACCTTGCCTTTTTCATGTTCAAAAAATCTAGTTTTTAAATCGTTAGAAAAACCATTATATAAACTTCTATTGGCAAGTAATAAAATATAATGATAATACATGTTAACACAAAGAATAAGGAATCGCCATGCACCATAAAGGTGCATGGCACCCTAAACCTTTATGGTTTAGGGCGGACCTACATAACCAGCTTAGAAGGCTGGTGTTCTTGGTTTTGGTCGTGCCTATTGGCACAAGCCCAAACCCGTTCTCACCATCGCAAGCAAAGCGGTTTGCTTGCTTTACTGGTTCGAACTCCATTGAACTATGAGGGCACAAGTAATAAAACTTATTTTTTAAAATTGATGTTTAGATTACTATTTTCTGCCCATCGCGCCAGCCGATTTATTGGTGTTGCAAGCAAGCCATCATGATTAAAATCGTTATTCTCACTTTACCTTATTTTTGCCAAACTTGCAAGATTTTTAACTTTATGCTAAAATACAAAACATCAATTAATGACGATTTTCTGGGTTCTTAGCTAACATTTTGTCTAACTTGGCTTATAACTCGGATTATCGTGGCTATAAATTTATGTTAGATAAAAAAAGAAAAGAAGCGATTATCAAAAAATTCCGTGTTCATGAAAGCGATTCTGGTTCTTCTGAGGTGCAAATTGCAATTTTGTCAGAAGAAATTCGTGAATTAACTGAACATTTAAAAATTCACAAGAAAGATTTTTCTTCTCGGCGCGGTCTTTTGCGTAAGATTGGCCAACGCCGCCGCTTGCTTAAATTTTTAAGTAAAGATAACCCGACCAATTATGAAAATTTAGTAAAAAAATTAAAACTGAAAAAAATTGAAGAAACTACCGCTGTGGTTGGCGAAGAAGAAGATTTAATAAAAATTGAAGAAGAAGAAAAAACAGACGATATTGATGAAGAATAATTTTTTTGAAAGCAGAATACTTTTATTTTCTTTTATAAAAATTAATTAATCATCCAAATTTCAAAATCCGCTTTTGTTTTCATAACTTGGCGGGTTTTGAACTTTGAATGGGGCTATTTTTTTTATGAAAAACATTAGTGAGTTTGCCAAACACCTTACTTGTCGGTTTAATGACGAAAATTTATTGCTCCAGGCCTTAATTCATCGTTCCTATTTAAATGAACATCCTGATTTATCTTTGGGCCACAATGAACGTTTAGAGTTTTTGGGCGACGCTGTTTTAGAGTTAGTAGTGACTGAATATCTTTATAAACAATATAAAAATCCCGAAGGCGAATTGACTAACTGGCGAGCCGCTTTGGTTAATGCCAAAATGTTAGCCGACATTGCACATCAATTAGGCGTGGAGGAATATTTGCATTTATCGCGCGGTGAAGCTAAAGATAAAAACCAGAAGGCTCGCAATTATATTTTGGCTAACGCCATGGAAGCTATTATTGGCGCTATTTATCTTGATCAAGGCATAGCTAAGGCCAGTGAATTTATTAATAAAAATATTATTACACACCTGCCAAACATCTTAGATAAAAAATTGTATATTGATGCCAAATCTCGGTTTCAAGAAGAAGCGCAGGACCGCGTCGGAATCACCCCCTCTTATCAGGTTCTAGCTGAATCTGGTCCTGATCATAATAAGAATTTTGTGATCGGGGTCTATTTAGAAGATGAGCTGGTGGCTCAAGGCACTGGCACTTCTAAGCAAGAAGCACAGATGGCTGCAGCCGAAGAGGCTCTTAGAGTTAAAGATTGGTAATAAAGATTAATAAATTTTTAATTACATAGTAAATTATTTTTTTAAAAGTCATTAACGGGAGGAGAGAATGAAAATGAAAAAGTTTCTAGTTTTTATTGATAATTTGGCTGACAATAAATTTTGCCGACCATTTTTTATTCCACTATTTTTTTTAGTGGCCGTAGCTTTATCAGCGGTCATATATTTGATCCCAGATAAAATTTTTAAAAAATAAATTGGAGGGCTAAGGCTAATGTTTAATTGCAAACAAGTGGCCGCAGGATTGGCGGCGTGTAGCAAAACAACATGTCGCGGAATAGATGATTCCGGGGTCCGTGGATGCGGTCCAGAATCTTGTGCCCATAGAGAAGATTGCCCCGTGTTCCGAAAAGCAGCCAACGAAGCTGGTGCTTGCAGCTGCACCACTCCTTGTCTTGTGTGCAAGTGCGCACAGGGCAATGAGTAATATAAGTTTGAACCCCGGATCGCCGGGGTTTTTTATTTTCCTTGACCATAACCAGAAAAGGTTATATAATTGTGTTAAATAAAAAATATTTTATGCCCAGTTCCAAAACAAATAATCATAAAAATTCAGATTTTATTGCCATTCATGGTGCTCGGGTTAATAATTTAAAAAATATTAATGTTAATATTCCTAAAAATAAATTAGTTGTAATTACCGGCGTTTCTGGTTCGGGCAAATCTTCCTTAGCCTTTGATACTATTTATGCTGAAGGACAAAGACGTTATCTGGACAGTATTTCTTCTTATGCCAGGCAGTTTGCGGCGCTAAAAGATAAGCCCGATGTTGATCAAATTTCCGGCCTTTCGCCAGCCATTGCGATTGATCAAAAAACCGCTGCCAGAAATCCGCGCTCGACCGTGGGCACCATGACTGAAATTCATGATTATCTGCGGCTTTTAATGGCCCGTTTAGGCCACCCTCATTGTCCAATTTGTGGCAGCGAGGTGATTCAAAAAAACATCAACGAAATAATTAACGAACTTAAAAATTTTTTCAACCACCAGGAAGTCTATTTTTTAACTCCCATTGCTCAGCAGAAAAAAGGCTTAAGTCAAAAAATTTTAGCCGAGCTTAAAAAAGCTGGGTTTAAAATCATTCGCCTGAATAAGGAATTTTTATCTATCGATGAAGCCCAGCTGCTTCCTTTTGATAGCGATAAAAAATATGATTTGGATGTGGTGACTGGTACTTTTAACATTAACAATGAACCACTAAAGAAAAATAATTTAACTAGTAATATTTTTGAAAAAGAATTAAACACTGCTCTTGAATTGGGCAATGGCTTTGTCTCTTTATTTAGTCTTAAAACCAAAGAAGAAAAGATGTTTTCTCTTCATCTTTCCTGCCCGGCATGTCATTTTCAATTGCCCGCCATTGAACCGCGTCTCTTTTCTTTTAATTCTCCTCTGGGCGCTTGCCCTGTTTGCGCTGGTTTGGGCGTTAAAGAACAAGTTGACCCAGATTTGGTTATCCCCAATAAAAAATTGACTTTAGCTGAAGGCGCGATTAGACCTTGGGTCCGGGCACTGGCCAAAACTAATGCGCGCTTAAACGAAGACTTGGCTAAAGCGGCTAGTCGTCATGGTTTTACCATGCACATTCCCGTTGCCAAGCTCACCAAAAAACAATTAGATGTTGTTTTATATGGTGATGATTTGTTTAGCGGTGTTATTCCCAGTTTGGTCCATAAATATGCCGCCGCCGACACCGATTACATGAAAAGCGAATTAGAACGTTATATGCGTTTTTCTGTCTGTCCCACCTGCCAAGGCAGTCGTCTTAATAAGACCGCCCTATCAGTTTTATTAGCTGGTAAAAATATGGCACAGATTACTGAACTTAATTTACTAATTTTAAATAATTTTTTATCAACTTTAAAATTATCAACCACTGAAGCATTAATTGCTAAACCTTTAATTAAAGAAATTAGCCAGCGCTTACATTGTTTATGCCAAGTGGGCTTATCTTATTTATCTCTGGCTCGTTCTGCGGAAACACTTTCCGGTGGTGAAGCTCAGCGGGTGCGTTTAGCAACCCAGACCAGCTCTGGTCTTTCGGGTATTATCTATGTTCTTGATGAGCCATCGATTGGCTTGCATCAAAAAGACAACGAGCAATTAATTACCACGTTAAAAGATTTACGCGCTTCGGGCAATAGTGTCATCGTGGTGGAACACGATAAAGCCACCATGTTAGCTTCCGATTGGTTAATCGACATTGGTCCCGGCGCTGGCAAACACGGCGGCGAAATTATTGCTGAGGGTACGCCCATTCAAATAAAAAATAATAAAAATTCTCTAACCGGTGCTTATTTGGCTAATCGTTTAGAGATTTTAACAGCCACCAAAAGACACAAAGGCAATGGTAAATTTTTAATGATAAAAAAAGCCAAAGCTTTTAATTTAAAAAACATTGATGTTAAAATTCCGCTTGGTGTTTTAGTTAGTATTACCGGTGTTTCTGGTTCTGGCAAATCAACTTTAATTACTGAAATTTTATCTAAAGCTCTATCTCACTATTTTTATCAAGCCAAAGATCTGCCAGCAGCCCACGAAAAAATTATTGGCTTAGAAAATTTAGATAAAGTTATTACGGTTGATCAAAGTCCCATTGGCCGCACTCCGCGTTCTAATCCGGCCACATATACCGGCGCCTTTACCTACATTCGCGATTTATTTGCTAATTTGCCTGAAGCTAAAATCAAAAGATTTGAGCCAGGTTCTTTTTCTTTTAATGTAATTGGTGGCCGTTGTGAAGCTTGTCAAGGAGAAGGCGCGGTTAAAATTGAAATGAATTTTATGCCCGATGTTTATCGATTGTGCGAAGTTTGTCAAGGTAAGAGATTTAAAAATGAAATTTTAGATATCCATTACCATGGTCAAAACATTGCCGATATTTTACAAATGACCGTGGAAGAAGCAGGTGATTTTTTTCGCGGTAATCCTTTTATCACTGCTAAAATGAAAACTCTTGCCGAGGTTGGTTTGGGTTATTTGCCTTTGGGCCAGCCAGCCAATACTTTGTCTGGCGGTGAAGCTCAACGGATTAAGCTTGCCACTGAATTATCGCGTCGCGCCACCGGCCGGACTTTGTATATTTTAGATGAGCCCACTACTGGTTTGCATTTTGATGATATCAAAAAATTATTATTGATTTTACAAAAGTTGGTGGTTAAGGGAAATTCTGTCTTAATCATTGAACACAATCTTGACGTTATTAAAAATTCTGATTGGGTCATTGATTTGGGTCCCGAGGGCGGGGATAAGGGCGGCTATTTGGTGGCCGAAGGCACACCCGAACAAGTGGCCAAAGTTAAAAAAAGCTGGACTGGAAAATATTTAAAAGAAGTTCTTTAAAAAATATTTAATTGAAATAATCAAAAAAACAGAAAATAAAATTTCTGTTTTTTTATTTGCCCCGTGCAGGATTCGAACCTGCGACCATACGCTTAAGAGGCGTCTGCTCTACCAACTGAGCTAACGGGGCAAAAAAATTATCAAATTATGAATATTTTGCCCCTGTCAGGATTTGAACCCAAAATTTTTGGTCCGAAGCCAAACGTGATATCCATTTCACCACAGGGGCTAAAATTTTTAAAAACGGACCGGGCAAGAGGCTCGGGCCCGTTTTATTCTTGTTTAAATTTATACCGCTTAGCTTTTTCCGTCAAGCATATACATACTAGCCATTTCTTTCGTTACCAGATTTTGATCAATTAATTTTTCTAGATCCTGATCCATAGTAAACATGCCTTGGCTGGAAGAAGTTTGTAAAATACTTCTGATTTGAGCAGTTTTTTGATCTCTGATTAAATTAGCCACTGCGGCCGTATTAATTAATATTTCTCGTGCCGCAATACGCCCGCCATCTGTTTTTGGCAATAATTGTTGGGCAATGATGCCGTTTAAGACTAAAGATAGTTGTAGCCGAATTTGTACTTGTTGGTATGGCGGGAAAACATCAATAATCCGGTCAATTGCTTGCGAAGAACTGTTGGTGTGTAGGGTCGCTAAAACCAAATGTCCGGTTTCGGCCAAAGTCAAAGTGGTACTAATAGTTTCTAAGTCGCGCATTTCACCGACCATAATCACATTTGGATCTTGCCGTACAACATGTTTTAAACCTTCAGCGAAAGAAACAGTGTCTGTTCCAATTTGTCTTTGTTTAATAATTGATTTAACTGGGTGGAAAATAAATTCAATTGGGTCTTCTAAAGTGACAATATGCACTGAACGTTCATTATTAATTAAGTTAATCATGGCCGCGAGTGAGGTTGATTTGCCGCAGCCAGTTGGCCCAGTTAATAAAACCAAGCCTTGTTTGCGCCTGGCTAAATCATAGGCAATTGGCGGCATTAAAATTTCTTCCATGGTTGGTAGTACAGCCGGGATAAGGCGCGCCACCAGGCCAATATTACCCTTCTCCAAGTGGCAATTTACTCTTAAGCGATTATTATCGGGTAGTTGTGCAGAAATATCTAATTCTTTTTCTTTTAAAAACCTTTCCTTTTGCTGGGGATTTAATAATCCAAAAATTAATTCTTCTGCTTTTTTTTCATTAACATCTGGCGCATTTTTTATCGCTTTTAATTCGCCATTAATGCGAAAAATTGGCGGTTTACCCACAATAATATGTACATCGGAAGCTTTATTTTTTACTGCTTCTTGAAAAATTTCTTTAAGGGTCATATAAATATTTTTTTATTTTTTTATTAATATCCGCTACACTGATAACTCACATGATAATGATCGCCTTCCGTTTTAAAATAACCTCCTAAAAAATTTACTGCGTTCTCCAAGGCAGTTTTTTTGGTATCACTACCTAGGAGTCTTATGTCTACTGCATGAGAACCGTCTTTTCGATAATGGCAAGAACCTTTTGTATGCCAACAACAATTGGTTGTCACTCTATCCTCTTCGCAAGGTTGTGGAAATGGATTTGAATCGCGACAATAACCAATGCCATTGCTATCGCTAACAGAAGTAATGGTAATTTCTCCTGGAGATAGCACGCCGCCACTCAACAGATTAGAATACAAATTATTTAAAAATTTTATTAAACTGGGCGACGCATCTTGTTTTTGTTGACTATTGGTAATTTTGAAAGGGAAATTACCAGGGGTTGAATTGCATGGATTTGGTGTACCGACTTCCCAAGAGGATATGCAGCCAGTATAAATAATTGGTGTTCCCGAACCACCGCCCCCACCACTTCCGTCAGCACCACCACTTCCACCTCCACCGGCTGGCACATTGCATTCTATGGTTTGCCAAGGCTTAGTAAAAATTTGTCCAGCGCCCGGTGTTCCTTGCCCAGAAACCAAAGCCCAGATCACAAAATTAACAATTGTCCAAGCTAAAAGTACAATAAAAATACCTACTACGGCCGTGGTCATCATTTTTTGCGCTTCCCCAAATTTACTGGCATTACCTTGGCTTAAGATCATCTTAAAACCAGCTAAGACAAAAAATAATAAAGCCAAAGAACCGGCTAGGCCTAAAATTGCCCGCATAATTTTTTGCCCCAATTCTAAAGCATTACACAAATTACAATTGCCAGTATCATAACAAGACAAGGCAATATCGGCAGCCTGACTTTTTAATGGAATTAATATTAAAAATAAAAGCAACAATAGCCAAGTAATATTTTTTTTCATATACACAGGTAATTATTAACCTCTTAATTTTAACACTTTTTTAAAAATTGTGCCATCAAAACCAATTGACAATTGGTAAAAACTGAATAATAATAAAAATCAACATGGCTAATCTAAAATTTAAACGCACTAAAGAAAATTTTGTTTGTGAATTATGCGACGCCAAAATTATTGGCACTGGTTATACTGACCACTGCCCTAATTGTTTATGGTCTAAGCATGTTGATGTTTTTCCGGGTGACCGTCAAGCCAACTGCGGCGGCTTAATGGCGCCCCAAGGCGTGACTTTAAAAAATCAAAAATATATTATTCATTACCAATGCCAAAAATGCGGCCAAAAATTTTCTGTCAAATCATTACCTAGTGATAATGTGGAAGAAATTATTAAATTAGCCAGTCATTAAATTTAAAAAACATTTTTTAATCTTCCAGCGCCAGCTGGATTTTTAATTGACTAAATCAAGAAAAAAAAGTAAAATATGATTAATGATTGGATCCTTATTTATATAAGGATGACAAAAATTTATGCTGCCTCCAGGTCCATATAATTCAAAAGAGCACGAAGAAAAAATTTACCAGCTTTGGGAAAAATCTGGTTATTTTAATCCTGATAATTTGCCAATCGAGAAAGACGCGCCGGTTTTTTCCCTGGCCATGCCGCCGGTGAATGTGACCGGTGTTTTGCATTTGGGCCATGCTTTGGAAAACGCGCTCATGGATATTGAAATCAGATATCAAAGAATGCAAGGCAAGCGGGCCGTCATTATTCCCGGCACTGATCATGCGGCGGTCGCCACCCAAGCCAAAGTGGAAAAAGAATTGGTTAAATCTGGCCAATATAAAAATCCGCGGGCTGAACTCGGCCGCGAAAAACTATTGACGCTGATTAAAGATTATGCGGAAAAATCACAAAAAACAATTTTGGAACAAATTAAAAAAATGGGCACCTCTTGCGACTGGAGCCGCTTGGCTTATACTTTTGATGATAAGCGAGAAAAGGCGGTTAATGAAATGTTCATTAAAATGTATAATGATGGCTTAATTTATCGCGGCTACCGGGTGGTGAATTGGTCAGTCAAGGGCCAGTCCACTTGCAGTGATGATGAATTGGTTTATCAGGAACAATCCGGCAAGCTTTATACTTTTAAATATAGTGCTGATTTTCCCATCACGATTGCCACCACCAGGCCAGAAACAAAGCTTGGTGACACCGCGGTTGCGGTTAATCCAAACGACGAACGTTATAAAAAATATATTGGCCAAACTTTTCAAGTTGATGTTGGCGCCGCCAAACCCCTAGCCATCAAAATTATTGGCGATGAAATAGTTGATCCTGAATATGGCACCGGCGCTTTGGGTGTGACGCCAGCCCATAGCCAAATTGATTTTGAATTAAAAGAAAAACATAACTTGGAATTAATTCCAGTGATTGATAATTTCGGCCGGATGACTGAAGCCGCTGGCAAAAATTATGCGGGCTTAAAAGTTTTGGCAGCCAGAGAAAAATTTATTGACTGGCTTAAAGAAAATAATTTATTTATCAAAGAAGAAGACATTCCGCAAAATGTCGGCACTTCTGACCGTTTTGGCGACGTGGTGGAAGCCATTCCCATGCTCCAGTGGTTTGTGAGTGTTAATAAAAAAATTCCCGGCAAAAATAAAAGTTTAAAAGATTTAATGAAAGAAGCTTTTACCACCGGCTTGAATAATGATCCAAAACAAAAAATAAAAATCACGCCCGAGCGGTTTGAAAAAAGTTATTTCAACTGGATTGATAATCTGCGCGACTGGTGCATTTCCCGCCAGATTTGGTTTGGACACCGGATTCCGGTTTACTATCATAAACAAGAAATTTATGTTGGTGACAAACCACCAAAAGGTGGGGATTGGGAGCAAGATCCTGATACTTTGGACACTTGGTTTTCATCAGGGCTGTGGACATTTTCCACGCTTGGCTGGCCGGAGAAAACAGAGGATTTGAAAAAATTTCACCCCACCAGTTGGATGCAGATGGGTTATGAAATATTATTTTTCTGGATGGCGCGGATGATTTTAATGTCCACTTATGCTTTGGAGGAAATTCCTTTTAAAGAAGTCTATATTCATGGCATGCTCCGCAATAAGAGTGGCCAAAAATTTTCTAAATCTCTTGGCATTGGCATTGATCCCAGAGAAGTGTGTGACAAACACGGCACTGACGCCCTGCGCTTGTCTTTAATTTTTGGCGTCACACCCGGTAATGATTCCAAATTTTATGAAGAAAAAATTATCGGTTTTAAAAGATTTGCCAATAAAATTTGGAACGCCAGTAAATTTGTTTTAAACAACCTGGGCAACGATTTTTCTTCCACCCTTGCCACTCCTGTCGCTTCTGACCCCGCTGATCAAACAATTTTAGCAGCTTTAAATGAAGCTACTAAAAGCGTCACGCGAAATCTAGATAATTATATGTTTCATGAAGCGGCTCAAGATGCTTATCAATTTTTTTGGCATGATTTCTGTGATGTTTATATTGAAGCCGTTAAGGATCGCCTAAACGGTGCCGACGAAAAAAGTAAAAAAGCAGCGCAAGAAATTTTATTTTATGTTTTAATTACCAGTTTAAAGCTTTTACATCCTTTTATACCTTTTATTACCGAAACCATTTATCAATCTTTGCCAGTAAAAAAAAGTGACCTTTTAATGGTTGAGCGTTGGCCGATAATTAAATAAGATGATAAAATAAAAAATATGGATAAAGCCGAAGACACTAAATTAATTTCTTTGTTTTTAACCATGGTTGTTGCTGGTTTATTTTTGCTTATTTTTCCCGGCCTAAGAAACATGGCCTCACGCTTTGCTTTTTTTATTATTCTATTCTTGTTTTTTTGGGAATTAGCTAAATGGGCCTTTGTTGGTTTGGAAATTAAGTAATTTGGCCGTCTTGCCAAATTATTTTTTTGGTGTTATAATAACCATGAAAATTTATTAACTATCATATTTTGGAATACAGAAAATTTTGTCAAAATAAAGGAATTATTGGCTAATTTTAGTAAAAAATTTCAATATTTTAATTTAAAATGGAACTACTAATTTTTTCATTAATTAATACATCAGCCTCCTTTTTTAAATTATTTTAAGGAAATTTTTGTTATTTGATTTTTAGCTTTATTTTAAAAGATAAATAGCTTTATTATCAAACTCCTTTTTTCTATATTCCAAAATGAAATTAGGAGTTTTTATGTTATTTTATTTATTAATCGGCTTGCTTTTAGGATTGAGTATTGGCTACTTGGTCCGTCGGGCTCTGGCGCGTCGTTATGCTGAATCAGCCGAAGCTCGAGCCGAAAAAATAATTGAAGAAGCCAAGGTTAAATATCGCGATGTTTTGATGGATGCCAAAGATAAGGCTCTTAAGATTATAGATGAAGCTAAGGGTGAAGAACAGGAACGGCGCAAAGAAATTAATGAACTACAACGCCGACTAGAAAAGAGAGAATCGATGTTTGATCAAAAACTTTTGGAGTTTGAAGACAAAAAACAGCAATTATTAGACAAGGCGGAAAAGGTGGAAAAAATCAAACAAGAGATCGAACAAATTAAGACCCAGCAATTAGAAAAATTGCAAAAAGTTGCTGAAATGACCAAAAGCGAAGCGCAGAGAGTTTTGATTGAGAATGTAGAGCAAGGCGTCAAGGATGAATTGTTTTCGCGCGTCAGAAAAATTGAAAATCAAACTCAAGAAGAATTGGAACACAAAGCCAAAGAATTATTAACTTTAGCTATTGAACGTTGCGCCTCGGCTCATACCGCTGAAACCACTAGCTCGGTTGTTAATTTACCCTCCGATGAAATGAAGGGTCGGATTATTGGTCGCGAAGGTAGAAACATTAAAACCTTGGAAAATTTATTGGGTGTGGAAATTGTCGTCGATGACACTCCGGGTGCCATTTTGGTTTCCGCTTTTTCTCCACTTCGGCGCCAAGTGGCTAAGATGTCTTTGGAAAAATTGATTTTAGACGGGCGCATTCATCCTGGTCGGATTGAAGAGACCGTCGATCAAGTTAAGAAAGAACTAGCTTTGGAAATTAAAAAGGCTGGCGAAGATGCGTGTTATGAGGTTGGGGTGGCCGGACTTGATCCAAAATTAATTCAAATTTTAGGCCGGCTTAAATATCGCACTTCATATGGCCAAAATGTTTTGCAACATTCGATCGAGGTGGCGCAACTTTCCGCACTTTTGGCTGAGGAATTGGGTGCTAGCCCGGCTTTGGCCAAAAAAGCTGGCTTGCTTCACGATATTGGTAAGGCCGTAGATCATGAAATTGAAGGCACCCACCCAGAAATTGGTTATAAAATTTTAAAAAAATATGGTCTACCAGAGGAAATTGCCCGAGTCTCTATCGAACATCATGAGGATCGACCCGAATCTCTTTTAGGGGCCATTTCCAAAGTGGCCGATGCTATTTCCGGTGCCCGTTTGGGCGCCAGAAAAGACAGTTATGAAAACTATATTCAACGCTTGTCTGAATTAGAAGATACAGCTAAATCTTTTGCTGGCGTAGACAAGGTTTATGCTATTCAAGCTGGCCGTGAGATTCGTGTTTTTGTTGAGCCAGAGAAAATCGATGATTGGTCAGCTAAAAAATTAGCGCGTGAAATTGCTAATAAAATTGAACAAGAATTAAAATATCCGGGTGAAATTAAAGTTAATGTGATTCGTGAAACTCGGATTATTGAATACGCGAGATAATTATGACCATTTTATTTTTTGGTGACGTTGTTGGCAAACTTGGTCGCCGGGCTTTGGCCAAGGCATTGCCTGAATTGAAAAAAAAATATCAGCCAGATTTAATTATGGCTAATGTGGAAAATTTGGCTCACGGTCAAGGGGTAACCGCTAAAACCTTAAATGAGATTAAAACTTTAGGCATTAATGTTTTTACTTCCGGCAATCACGTGACTAAAAAAGGTGAATACGGCGAACTTTTAAAGAGCCAGGAATTTAATCTTTTACGGCCAGCCAATTATCCGCCCACTGTGCCGGGTAAAGAATATTTGGCGCTTAATTTTAAAACCAAAAACGGTTTAAAAAAAATTTACATCATTAATTTACTGGGCCGGGTATTTTTTTCTGAAAGTGCTGACTGTCCTTTTCGTAAATTGGACTATTTATTGAAATTGATTAAACCCAAGAAAAGTGATATTATCTTAATAGATTTACATGCCGAGGCTACTTCGGAAAAGGTTGCTTTTGGCTGGTATGCTGATGGCCGTGTTTCTGTTGTATTGGGGACCCACACCCACGTTCCGACTGCCGATGAAAAAATATTACCGGGCGGGACCGGTTATTTAACTGATGTAGGTATGGTCGGTGGTGTCAATACAGTTATTGGCGTGAAAAAAGAAATTATTATCGATAAATTTTTAACGCAAACTGGCATGGCCCACGAATTTCCAGAAAATGGCCAGGCAGTCATTAATGCCGTAGTAGTAGCTATCGATGATAAAACCGCCAAATGTTTGTCTCTAAAAAGAATTGAAAAGTTAGTTCATATTAATTAATTTAATATTTAACCCTATGAATAAACCCGAATTAATTCAAACCATTGCGGATAAAACCAGCCAGGAGAAAATAACAGTAGAAAAAGTTTTACAGGCCTTAGAAGACGTGGTGATTGAAAATTTAAAAGCCGGCAAAGAAGTAACTTTAACTGGCTTTGGTACTTTTTCGGCCAAATTTCGTTCTGCTCGAGCTGGTGTTAATCCCAGAAATCCCAGTGAACGGATTCAGGTGCCTTCAGTTACCGTGCCTAAATTTAAGGCTGGCAAGACCCTGAAGGATGCTTTGAAAAAATAATTTTATGGCTGGCCAAAAATTTATTGTTACTGATTTCCAAGTTAACGAACGCTTGGATAAATTTTTATCACAAAAATTTCCGGCTTTATCCCGAAGCAAGCTTCAAGAATTGGTTAAAGCCGGTTTTGTTTTTGTTAATCAAAAAAAAGTTACACCGCATTATTTTTTAAAAGAAAAAGACATCATAGAAATAAAGAAATTAGAAATAAAGAAATTAGAGAGCAATAAGACCAATGATAAAAAGATAAACATCAAAATTATAGCCGAAAACAATGATTACTTAGTTATTAATAAACCAGCTGGAATTTTGGTTCATCCTACTGCTGCCCAAGAAAATAATACGCTAGTCGACTGGCTTATTAGAAAATATCCAGCTATTAAGAAAGTTTATGATCGGGAAAATAAAGATGGTAAAATTCGCCCGGGTATTGTGCATCGCCTTGATCGAGATGTTTCTGGTTTGATGGTTATTGCCAAAACGCAAAAAATGTTTAATTCTTTAAAAGAGCAATTTAAAACTCGTCAGATTAAAAAAGAGTATTTGGCTTTGGTATACGGCTCCGTTAATTTAGATTCCGGTCGGATTGAGCGCGTTATTAGTCGGTCGGCTAGGACTGGGCTTATGACCGCCCATTTTGGTGAAGTAGAGAACGGCAAGGAAGCCATTACGGAATTTGAAGTTGTTAAAAGATTTAAATCTTATACTTTATTAAAAATAGTACTTCTTACTGGCCGGACTCATCAAATTCGCGTGCACTTAAAAAGTATTGGCCATTCCATTGTCGGCGATAAACTCTATCAAACCAAAGACCTTCGTCATCAAAATAAAAAATCAGCACCTGATTTTATTTTTCTTTATGCGGCCAAACTTGGTTTTTATGATTTAAATCATGATTGGCAGGAGTTTAAATTATCTCAACCAATAAAATTTAAAAAATTTTTAGCCGCCGCAGCTGTTTAATTATCAACCGCGCAGTAACTTGACTAGATTTTAAATACTTGATAAAATAGTCATAACCACATTAATTAATCAAAAATATGAGCGATCAGACAGACAATAAAAAAGAAAAATTAGCCGCATTGGTTAAACCCGGTTTAACCGTGAAAGTTTATGAATTAATCAAAGACATTGATGCTAAAGGCAAAGAAAGAACTCGCGCCCAGGTTTTTGAAGGGATTATTATTGCTGTTAAAAAACCAAACACTCCTTCAGCCACTTTCACGGTGCGTAAAATTTCTGATGGTATCGGTGTGGAAAAAATTTACCCTCTTTATTCGCCTTTAATTGAAAAAATTGTGCCAGTTAAACAAGCTGCTGTGCGCCGGGCTAAATTATATTATTTGCGCACCTACAAAAAAAGATTAAACGAAAAAAAGTTTTAATTTCTTGCTTAAATTGATTATTTTGTTATAATAAAAAACGATCATTAGTGGTCGTTTTTAATTATTATACGGACGCAGTAGACAATATGCCGAGGTGGCGAAACTGGTAGACGCACTACCTTGAGGTGGTAGCACCCGCAAGGGTTTGGAGGTTCAAATCCTCTCCTCGGCATTTTTATAAAGAGTTTCCGCCAAAGGCGGATCACGCACCCTATGTGGGGCACGGCAAGTCCTCTCGTTTGCAAATAAAAATTATGAAAAATATTTTTATAATACCCGGTTATGGTATTCCGAAAGATATCTTAAAGGATGAACCCTACAGAAAATATTTGGGATTGGTGTTTAATCATATCTATCAGATTTGTTTAAATAAAGATGAAAACAAACCGGTCATAATTTTTTGTGGTGGTAATACAGATATTTTTAAGCCTTATACCAGAACAGAATAAGCAGAAATGAAAAAACTGTTTTTATTTTTTGCTAAAAGAGATTTTGTTAAAAATTACACCAAGAGTTGGCAATATAAACTGGAAAATAAATCTTTATCTACCATGGAAAATATTCTTTTTGCTAATAAAATAATTGAAAACACAAAGATTGATAAAAATATTTTTATTTTTGTAGAACAGACCCGCGTCTTAAAAATAAAAACTTTGGCTAAAAAAATTATTAAAAACAAATTTCAAATTATTCCACTAGATTTTGATTTATCCATTAATCGTTATCGTGATCCAGAATTTCTTAAACGGAAAGAATTGGCCGATTTAAAAATAAGTTTAATGGTTTTGTCTGATAAAAAAATTTATAACTATTATCGAAAAATTTTAAAAGACAAAGTTACTTATTTTCGTCAAATGGGGCCCACCCAACACAGAGAGGCTATTAATAATTGGTGGCAAGAGAAACTAAAAGAAATGGAAAAAATGGGCAGTTAGCTCAGTTGGTAGAGCGCTTCGTTTACATCGAAGATGTCATAGGTTCGAGTCCTATACTGCCCACCAAATCATTTTGTCATTCCCGACCTGCCTGCCCCGCATTTGCGGTGGATCAGGAATCTAAATTCTTATGAAATACTTTATTTCTTTTCTTTTTATCGCTATTGGTTGTTTTATGGTCGTCAAAACCGAATGGATTTTAAACTTTTTTGATTATTCTGCCTGGGCCGAAGCTAAATTTGGCACCTGGGGCGGTTCGCGCACCCTGTATAAATTAATTGGCTTGATTATTATTATTTTGGCTTTAATGTGGATGACTGGCTTAATGCAAGAAATTTTATTAGCTGTTTTTGCGCCCGGGCGCCGACTTGGAGGAGAATAAAATAATCATCTTTAAAATATAAAATTTTTTTATTATGTTATGCTGAATTTATTTCAGCATCTCTTTGCATCAATAATAACTAGTTAATTGAGATCCTGAAACAAGTTCAGGATGACAACAGTAACAATTTAATTTTCGGGCCGATAGCTCAGTTGGTAGAGCATCGCGTTTGCAACGCGAGGGTCTGGGGTTCGAGTCCCCATCGGTCCACCAAATGACATTATTTTAATTCCAGAATTTAGCATAGCAACGCGGAGGGTTTTAAAGCAATAGTATTGCTTTAAAACGGTTCGAGCCCGGTAGGGTCCACCAAAATTTACAACAGACTACGCGTAGCTATTAATTTTATGAAGAAAAAAGATTATCTTATAAAAAGTTTAATCAGTGCATTTAGCGTTTTGGTTTATGTATCCGCCGTAGCGGGATTATTATCCAATACTAAATCATTATTTGGGGAAGTGCCGGAGCCTAATTTATTTATCCCCATTTTTATGTTGCTGCTTTTTATAATATCAGCAACCGTTACCGGGCTCTTGGTTTTTGGTAGACCAATTTATTTATATCTTGGCGGCTCGAAAAAAGAGGCAATTATTTTGCTTTTAGTTACTCTTGGTTGGCTCGCCCTTTTTCTTATTGCGGTTGCATTGGTATTATTACTTCAATAACTTGGTTCCAATTGGCTCGGATTTTATCAAGTAAACACCAAATATTATCCAATAAAAATATGTTACCACCACAATTTTTCGACATCTTTGGCATTATTTGTTTCTGTTATATTATAATTTTGTCTTTTTTTATTTTAAAAAAATATCATCAGGTACCGCGCTGGTGTATAATTATTCTTTTATTAATTGGCATTGCTGGTCTAATTGTTGATGGCTTTATTGTTTATCAATTTTATTTAAAATAATTTTAAGTTTTTTATAAATCATCTGGCTCATAATCTTGGGCCAGTTTTTTATTAGATAAATTTAGCCAATATTAGCTAGAATTTAATAAAAATATTGACAAAAATTCTATTTGTGCTATACTAACTATAATTAGAGAAGAGAGAAAAAGACTTATAAAGTATTATTTATATAGGTCTTTCAGCGCATATTTTTTAATCTTCTTCTCTATGGAGAAGTTTTTTTATTAAATAAAAAGAAAAATGTTCATTTATAAATCAAAAGAATAGGAGTTCAAAATGAAAAATTTTTTCTTTAGCATCGTGGTTATTTTGGTTCTGGTTAGCCAGCTTATTGCTGGTGAAAACGGAGCCACTGTGTCTGGTTTTGGCCAGATCAAGGCCGATTCCAGTGGATTTTCCATTCCTAAGGTTCGAGTAATACTTACCGGACCAGTGGAAATTGGAATTAAAAATATTAAAGTCGGTTATGTTACCTATACCGACTTTGACAAAGAGGGCAAGCCAGAACTTGGCTTTGCTCAAATTAATTTTCAGTTTCCAAAGGAGTGGATGCCGAAGCTGATTGTCGGAAGAACCCTGGATCCGATTTCATATCAATTTCCAGGGCCGCATAATTTACCCATTCTTAATTATCCTGTTGCTTTGTTTAGCCACCCATATGGCTTAGGTGTATTCGCGCAGGAAAATTGGAAGGGAATTTGGGCCATGGTCGGCGTGACCAATGGCACATCTAAATTCAAGGACGATAATAAGTCCTTGGATTTTACTGGTCGCGCGACCTACAATTTATCTTTTGGTTTTACACCAGGAGTGATTTGTTGGTCTGGTCAGCAGCCTGATGGTTATCGCCAAATTTTGGGCGGCGACCTAACGTGGAAGTATAAAATGTTTTGGATCAATGGAGGGCAAAACAATATTGACTACAACGGTCAAAAGATCGGCCGCTGGATCATGTCAACGTTTGATCTAAACAAATATTTTCAGCTGGTTGGTTTAGTTGAGTCGCTTAAAGTTGGTGACAAAACAACCAATGGCTGGAGCGCTGGGGTTAATTTTTCTCCCAGTTCAAAGACTGTTGTTCGCTTTAATTTGTTTAAGTTAGCGAGCAACAATCAAAACGGCTGGGGAATTTTATTCCAGCAGCAATTTTAATTTTTTCACATATAAAATTAGGGAGGATTATTTATGAAAAAGTTTTTGTTGGTTTTTGTTCTGGCTGTTGTGTTTTTGGCCGGGGCTGTGTTGGCCCAAGGTTTTCGCCTCGCCGAGGCGAAGATCTACTCTGGAGAGAGTGCGCTCTCGTCCGGAGTTGGTGCCATCGGCACCATGGCCAATGCCCATGGTGACCTGCTCTCTCTTGAAGTCAACGCCACTCTGGGCCAGGTGGTGTTGATGAAAAAGCATGGTAGTTTTTTCTGCGGCCCGACTTTTGGCCAGCAGAACAACGCCATGTGGGTAGCGCCGATTGCGGTTTTCAGCCCGTGGAAATTCCTAAGCTTCACAAGCTGGAACGGAATTTTCTTTGGTCGGCCGCAGCACCCCGGCTGGGACATCAATTTTGGCTTTGGTTACCAAGCCGTTGATGTCTCGGTTGGTAAATTAGGCCTCGGCTATTCTCTTCTGCATTATTTGCGAGAGAAGCCGATGAATCTCCCATATATGAAATACTCAATCCCGGCGGGGCCAGCCGTGATTGAAGTTTCATCAACATATAACATCCGCGACAACGCTCCAATGTTTCTTGTTGCGGGCAGTTACAAAATCAAATAGCTTGCGCTACATCGTGCGGGTCGTTCGTAAGAACGACCCGCTTTTTATTTTCAAGTGAGCGAGTGAAACGTAAAACAAAGTTTTACATTTTCGAGGCAAGTGTAGAAAATATGAGATTTTTATATTTTGTCAGATTGACATTTTTTTGCTAAACTAAAAGTAATTTGTTTTTCTTAACCCCCCCTCCGCCACTTTGTGGCGAGAGGCCCCTCCTTAGTAAGGAGGGGATAAAATTTGTATGGTCCAAGCTAAAACCTTAACTCAAAACACCACTTATTATACTTTAGCTTTAGTATTTCAAAAAGTCTTGGCTTTTGTTTATTTTACTTTTTTAGCGCGCGGTTTAGGCGTGGAAGATTTGGGTCGTTATACTTTTGCTTTTTCGTTCACCACTATTTTTAGTGTTTTTGTTGATGTCGGTTTGAATTCTGTTTTAACCCGTGAGATTGCCAAAGATCGGAGCCGGACCAAAGAAATTCTCGCCAACGTGCTTGGTATAAAATTATTTTTAAGTTTATTTGTCTATTTATTCGTTGTGATTTTAATTAATCTCATGGACTATCCGGAAATTACCAAAAATTTGGTTTATTTGACCGGTGTTATTATGCTCCTTGATACTTTTTCCAATACTTTTTGGGGTGTGCTTCGTGGCCACCAAAATTTAAAATATGAAAGCGCGGGGATTGTTTTTTTTGAATCATTAGTAATTATTGTCGGCGCAATTTTGTTAATCCTAGATTTGGGGGTGGTGGTGCAGGTTTTGGCTGTTTTGATGGGCAGCTCTTTTTTGTGTTTTTTTAGTTATTGGGAAATGCGCCGGCGCACTCATCTTATTCCGACTATACAAATTGATCGTTCTTTAGCCAAAAAACTTTTAATTATTGCCTGGCCTTTTGCTTTGACCGGAATTTTAGCGCGCCTTAATACCCAAATTGATACGATTTTTTTATCCAAAATTGGTTGCGCTACCCAAGCTATTTGCGATGCCAATGTCGGCATCTATTCGGTCGCGACAAAAATAATTTTAGCCATTCATTTTTTGCCCCTGGCTTTTGTGGCCGCTCTTTTCCCAGCCTTGTCAGAATTTTTTGCCACTGACCAGGAAAAGTTAGCGCGTACTTTTGAAAAAGCCATGCGCTATTTAATGTTCATTAGCGCGCCCATTGCCGGCGGGCTTTTAATTTTAGCGCCGGATTTTGTGCCCCAAATTTTTGGCCGCGAATATTATGGCGCCATTTTGCCACTGCAGATTTTAGCCGGCTCGCTCATCTTTTTATTTTTAACTTTTCCCATTGGCTCGCTTTTAAATGCCTGCTCTAAACAGCTGCAAAACACCAAGCAAATTGGTGTGGCTGTGGCGGTTAACACTCTTTTAAATATTTTTTTAATTCCGCGCTTAACTTATGTTGGTGGCGCCATTTCCTCATTAGTGAGCACTGTCGTGCTTTTTGTTTTAGGAATTTATGCCACTAACAAAATTTTAAAATATAATAAAAAATATTTATTAACCAGTTTTTTACAAAGCTTGCTTGCCGGCATTATTATGGTTTTCGTTTTATGGCTCTTATTGTTTAAAATTCATTTTATATATCTAATTATTTTAGGCGCCTTAGTTTATTTTTTGGCCTTGTTTTTATTTGGTTTTTTTACCCGCCAGGAATTAAATGACATTTTATTGTCTTTAAGAATTAAAAAGTCATTATAATTGCTTATTTATTAAACAGGTTTAGCGCCTGTTTTTAATTTGCTTTTTCGGCTTAAATTTAATAAAATTAAGCCATGAAAACGCTTTTAATTACCATGGATTTTCCGCCCCTAATCGGTGGCATTGCCAATTATTATAGGCAAAGAGTCAGACAGGTGGTTGATACCGGTAAGACAGTGGTTGTTTTGATGAATAAATCAGAGATTTATGATTTACGATTTAAGATTTATGATTTTAAATTAATTTATAAGCATTTTTTTTGGCGTTTTATCTGGCCCCACTGGCTGCCTTTAGTTTGGCACATTTATAAAATAGCAAAAAAAGAAAAAATTAAACGTTTATGGGCAGGGCAAATTTTGCCAGTGGGCACAGCGGTTTGGTTAATCTGTAAAATAATGAATTTATTTTCTCATTGTCATCCTCACAAAAGTGAGGATCTCGTAGTTCAAGGGGATTCCCCCCGCATTTTGCGGGGCGGGAATGACATAATTTACTTTGTCACCTGCCACGGTAATGATTTGCTTCGTGCCAAAAAGAATAAACGCAAATTTTTGTTAGCTAAGAAAATCTTGAAGGACGCCGAATTTGTTGAGGCCAACACTGAATTTACTAAAAATATTTTAATCAATGATTTTAAAGTTCAGCCGGAAAAAATAAGAATTGTTTATCCAGTTAATACATTAAAAAAAGAAATGGTTGATCCACAGAAAGTAGCAGAATTAAAAGAAAAATATAATTTAGCTAACAAAAAAGTTTTATTAACTGTGGCGCGCTTGGTAGAATCTAAAGGTATTGATCGGGTGCTTGAATCTTTGCCAAAAGTTTGGCAGAAAATTCCAGATTTGGTTTATCTAATTATTGGCGATGGCCCAGATAAAAACAGATTAATTAAAATTGCCAACGAATTATTACCTCCCCCTCCGGCTAATCGCCGAGAGGCCCCTCCTTCGAAAGGAGGGGATGATGTGGCTGGCACTTTTCAAATAAAAAGTGTCGATAGGGTAATTTTTGCTGGTTCTGTGCCACACCAAGATTTGCCTAATTATTATGAGTTGGCCGACGCGTTTATTATGACTCCTCGAAGGCGAGGTTCCGGAACCTCGCCTTCAACAGATACTGAAAGTTTTGGCGTGGTTTTTTTAGAGGCCCAAGAATTTAATTTACCAATTATTACCTCGGATGTTGGCGGCATTAAAGAATCTTTACAGAATTATTTTAAAGCAAATTTTGTTAATCCAGAAAATATTGATGATTTAGTTGACAATATAATAAAAGTTTTAGAAAAATAAAAAAGACGACAAACATGCGTTCATCGTCTGTGGTGTTTTTAAGCCAGTCTAAAAAGAGATAAAAAACTCTCCGTCGTCCGGCTTACGAGCCCGGTTTTAGCTCTGCCGTTTTGATCACAGAAATGATACTGGACTTCGTTTTTATGCTCGTGGTGACTAACCACTCGCACAAAAGTCTCTTTTGAACCAACATCATTTCCGCGGTAAATTTGGTTTACCAAAACCAATGATGCCTCCTTCCCAACTTTATTTTTTTGGTGCTTTTTATTTTAATTTATCTTTCTAAAATTGTCAAGCGCTATTTTTATGTTGTTATCTATTATTATTCCTGTTTATAATAATGAAAAAAATTTAACCAAACTGCTAAACAATTTAAAACCGCAGACAATTTTTGAATTGTATAAAGATGAAATAGAGATAATCGTGGTTGATGATGGGAGTAAAGAAATTGAGAAATTGAGAAATTTAGAAATTAAAGGATTAAAATTACAGAAATATTTTATTGATCATTCTGGTGCAGCCAAAGCCAGAAATTTTGGCTGGCAAAAATCAACTGGAGAGTATATTTTTTTCTGTGATAGCGATGTAATTTTTTTAAAAAATAATGCTTTAGAAAAAATGCTTAATGTTTTAGAAAATAACCTAGATAAAGCCTACTCATACTCATCTTTTAAATTTGGTTGGAAAACTTTTAAACTTTTTCCCTTTGACCAAGAAAAATTAAAACAAAATAATTACATTTCCACCATGTCTTTAATTCGCCGCCGGGCTTTGGAAAAATTATCTTTTCCCAATATCCCTTGGGATGAATCATTAAAAAAATTTCAAGATTGGGATTTATGGCTGGCTCTTTTAGCCCACCATGAAACAGGAATTTTTCTACCCGAACTCTTGTGGCAATCTAAAAGTCATGGTACCATGAGTTCTTGGCTGCCTAAATTTTTTTATCGCCTGACTTGGTTAAAAAAAGTTAAAGAATATGAATTAGCTAAAAAAATAATTAAACAAAAGCACCATCTTTAAAAATTTATTATAAATCACAATTATTTTTGGCCCGTTCGTCTAGCGGCTAGGACGCTAGGTTCTCATCCTAGTAACAGGAGTTCGATTCTCCTACGGGCTACCAAATTATTTATCCTATGAAAATTCTTTATAGCGGTGGCGGCACTTTGGGTTCGGTTAGTCCGCTTATTGCCACCCATCAGAAATTAGTGTCAAAGCGTCAAAGTGCCAAAGTGCCGAGTGACGAAGCCTTATGGTTAGGCACCAGGTTTGGCCCAGAGCGCCAAGTGGTTGAGAGTGAAGGCATTAATTTTAAATCCATTGTCGGCGGTAAATTTCGCCGTTATTTTTCTTTTAAAAATTTATTTGATTTTTTTAAAATTAAAGTTGGCTTTTGGCAAGCTTTTTTTATTATTAAAAAATTTAAGCCAGATTTAATTTTAACTGCCGGCTCTTTTGTGGCTGTGCCTGTGGCGTGGGCTGGCTGGTTTTTAAGAGTGCCAATTTTTGTGCATCAGCAAGATGTGCGGGTGGGCCTGGCTAATAAATTAATGGCTCCGTTTGCCAAAAAAATAACCGTGGCCTTAGAAAAATCTTTGGATGATTTTAAAAAAGAAAAAGCTGTTTTAGTTGGTAATCCAGTTAGAGAGAAATTAAGAAATAAAGAAATAGAGAAATTAAGAGAAAAAATGTTTGTTCATTTTAATAATAATTTACCAATAGTTCTCGTTCTTGGCGGTGGCACTGGTGCTTTGTTCCTTAATGAATTAGTTTGGCAGTCATTAGAGAAATTGACTAAGTTTTGTAATATCATTCACCTGACTGGTAAAAACAAGTGTCAAAGCCTGCCTGCCGGCAAGGCAGGTATCCAGCGCCAAAATGCCAGAGAAAATTATCAGCAATTTACATTTTTAAATGCAGATCAGCTGGCCGTGGTTTATTCTAAGGCAACCCTGGTCATTTCTCGTGCTGGCATGTCCACTTTAACCGAACTGGCCTATTTTAAAAAACCAACTATTATTATTCCGATTCCCGATTCGCACCAAGAGGAAAATGCCAAGTATTTTGCAGAGAAAAAATCCGCTCTTTATTTATCACAAAAAGAATTAACAAGCGAAAAATTGGTGGCCCAGATTAAAAATTTATTAGTTGATGAACAATCACAAAAAGAATTGGGGGAACAAATTAATAAAATTTTTGTGGATTATACTGGTGAAAAATATTTAACGGCGATTTTAAATTAAAATTATGTCTGAGCAAGAATTGTTAAAAAAAATGTTTCAGGAATATTTTGGAGTAGCGAGCACCGAAATTAAAAATTTAAAAGGTGACGGTTCGGATCGCACACTCTATCGGTTAGTCGGCAATGGTCAAACAGCCATTGGGGTTTATGGTAAAAATCGCAAAGAAAATGAGGCCTTTATTTCTTTTTCTGAGACTTTTTTCGCTCATAAAATTAATGTGCCACAAATTTATTTAGTCGACTTAGAACGCCATGTTTATTTAGAAGAAGATTTGGGTGACGAAACTTTATTTACTTGGTTAGAAAAAAAAAGACAAGAGAAACAAGAATTTGATTCAGAAATAATTGCCAAGTATAAAGAAATTTTAGCGATTTTACCACTTATTCAAATTACTGCTGGCCAACACATTAATTATGGTCTTTGTTATCAACATATTGAGTTTGCCCACGAATCGATGCTTTGGGACATGCACTATTTTAAATGGAATTTTTTAAACCTTTTTTATAAGGAAGAAATTGATAATGAACGCCTAGAAGAAGACTTTAACAAATTAGCCGGTTTTTTGTTAGAAGCAGAAAAAGATTTTTTTGTTTATCGTGATTTTCAGTCTCGCAATATTATGTTAAAAAATGGGACACCTTATTTTATCGATTATCAATCTGGTCGACGGGGGGCCTTGCAATATGATCTGGCTTCTTTGCTTTATGATGCTAAAGCTAAAATTCCCGAAGAGATTAGGGCCGAATTATTAGATTATTATTTATCCGAAGTTAATAAAATAAAAAGTGTTGACCAAGAAAAGTTTAAAAAATATTTCTATGGTTTTGTCTTGATTAGAATTATGCAAGCTTTGGGCGCTTATGGTTTTTTGGGTTTAGTTAAAAACAAGCCACATTTTTTAAAAAGCATTCCTTTGGCTATTGAAAATCTAAATTTAATCGAAAGAAAACTTTCTTTCTTAACCAACATGCCCAGCTTGAAAGAGATTATTGCTAAAATTTGCCAACTAAATTCTTGGGACCAGGCCATGCCGGAAAATAGAGATTTTTTGGTTAGAATTTTTAGTTTTGGTTTTAAAAAATCAGACCGACCAATTGATGAAACAGAAAATAATGGCGGCTTTGTTTTTGATTGTCGCGGTCTGGTTAATCCTTTTTGGGAAAAAGATTTAGAAAAATTAACCGGATTGGATGAAGCAGTTAAAAACTATCTCGACGCCAAAGAAAGAGTGCAAAATTTTTTAAATCATGTCTATGAGCTTATTGATCTCTCCATCAATAGTTATCAAACCAGGGGCTATACTGATTTGATGGTTTCTTTTGGTTGTACTGGCGGCGCCCACCGTTCCGTTTATTGCGCCGAAAAGTTAGCCAGCTATCTAAAAGAAAAAGGTATTAAGGTTAAGGTTCAACATCTTTCTTTAAAAAATAATTTATGAAAGCTTTGATTTTAGCGGCCGGACTTGGTACTCGTTTGCAACCATTAACCATTACTACCCCCAAAGCGCTGCTTAAAGTGGGTGATTTAACTCTCTTGGAGCGAGCTATTTTTTATTTAAGAAAAAACGGTGTCAAGGAAATTGCTGTTAATAGTCATTATTTAGCTAATCAAATTACTGATTTTTTAACCCAAAAAAAGGATTTAAATATTTGTCAGACATTTTTTGAACATGAGCTTTTGGATACTGGCGGCGCTATTAAAAACGCCCAATTTTTTTTAAAAGATTCAAACCCTTTTATTATCTTTAATGCTGATATTTTAACTAATATTAATTTATTGCCAGCTTTGGAATTTCAAAAAAGCAGCTCGGCTTTGGCCACTTTATTAGTTAATAATCGAATCACTTCCCGCCCGTTTTTAGTAGCTCCAGGCGGCCGCTTAATCGGACATTTTGATAAGAAAAATAACCTCAAAAGAATAGTGGCAAAAAATTTTACTGGGACACCAAAAGAAGTTGGTTTTTTGGGTATTCATCTTGTCTCGCCAAAAATTTTTTCCTTAATGCCCCAAGAAAACAAATTTAGTAGTGTTGATTTATATCTAAATCTGGTTGCCCAAGGAAAATTAATTAATGTTTTTGAAGTTGATGATTATTATTGGCAAGATATCGGTACTGTAGAGCGATTGCAGCAGGCCGAACTTGATTGGCAAAAAGGAAAAATATTTTAATAGATAAAAAATTTTTCTAAAAATAAAAAAGCTCCCGTCTCTGGCAGGAGCTTTTATGTTATTTATGAAATAGCATTTCTTCTCTCTGGGAAAAGGTCAGAGATTGATCTTTCTTCGTGTATTCTTTGGATACCATCAGCTAACAGTTTTCCCACTGAAACAATTTCTACTTTTTTTTGTAATTGCTCTGGCACGGCAAACTCTAGAGTGTTACAAATTAGAATTTTTTCAATTTGCGGGTGTGTTAGATTTTGCCAAGCGTCCCCAGATAACACCCCATGCGTTACGGCAATAAAAATTTTTTTTGCTCCTCGGGTTAACAATTCTTCAACATCGGTTCGCAGAGTTCCCGCGGTGTCAATCATATCATCGGGCAGCAAGATATTCCTGTTTTCTACCTCCCCAATAATACAATCAACCTTGCATTTGTTATGGGCGGTTCGGTCTTTGTTTATAATCGCCAGCTTCGCCCTTAACCTCCGAGCGTATGATCTTCCTAAAAGCACGCTACCGATATCTGGCGCCGCTACCGTTAGATCTGGTATTTTCATTTTTTTGATTTTATCTATCAAAACAGTGCCAGTATAAAGATGGTCCAAAGGAATATCAAAAAATCCTTGGATTTGTGGCGCATGCAATTCAATGGTCAAGACTCGATCAGCACCGGCTTGGGTGATTAAGTTTGCCATTAGTTTTCCAGAGATAGCCACTCGCGGTTGATCTTTTCGATCTTGGCGCGCATAGCCAAAATAAGGAATCACCGCCGTAATCCGTCTGGCTGAAGCGCGTCTGGCCGCATCAATCATGATCAATAATTCCATCAAATTATCAGCCGGTGGATTGGTTGGTTGGATTAAAAAAACATCGCAACCACGAATGTTTTCTTCGTATTTTACCCAAATTTCTCCATCAGAGAAATTTTTTGCCGCCATTTCACCCAAAGCCACATTTCTGTTTAAATTTTTTGCCAGTGCCGTAACTATTTGTGTGGCTAAAATACTGTTAGCGCGCCCGGAGAATATTTTTAATTCCCCATTTTTTTCTGCTTTCATTTTTCCTCCTCACTTTTATTTTTTTTAGATACATTTCTTTTCCTTTATTACCTTATCACGCCTATAGATTTTGGCAAGTGTCTTAAAAAATGATATAATATTAAATATTAATTAAATAAAAATAAAAAATTTATGAATTTACCACACCACAGTCACGAACAAAGGAAAAATATTAATTCCAAAAACAATTTAATTAATGACGCTTTAAAATACCTTTTGTTTATTAGTGGAATTTTTATGTTTGCTTTTGCCATGTTCTCTCCAATTTACGCCATTTTTGTCGAGCAGGTTGGCGGCGGTATTGAAGTGGCGGCAAATTCTTGGGCTATCTTTGGCGTGGTAGCTGGTCTTTTAACTTTTTTATTCAGTCGTTATGAAAATAAAATGAAAGAAACCGAATTGGCCATTGCTTGGTCCCAGTTTGTGATTGGTCTCGGTTATATAATGTTATATTTGACCGATAATGTAGCCATGCTTTATCTTGATATGATTGTTTTGGGCATGGCCGAAGCGCTTTATTGGCCAGCTTTTCATTCTGTTTTTGCTAAACACACTGATGGTAAAAAAGCCACTTGGCAATGGGGAATTTATGATGGTTTAGCCTATTTTATTCCTGCGATTGGCTCGGCTATTGGTGGTTGGTTGGTGGCCAGTTATGGCTTTGGTTTGATTTTTATGATTATGGCCGGGCTTTCTTTTTTTTGTGGCATTTTTATTATTCTTTTACCCAGAAAAGAACTTTAATTTTAGAAATAGAAATTGATAATCAAAAAACACTTTTTAAAAAGTGTTTTTTGGCATCTGATAATTTTAAACATATTAATACCCACTCGACGCCTGCCACTTTTCCCCACGATTTGTTTCTGACAACTCATCCGCCTCTTCCAATTCTATTTTTTCAACCGGCTGAACCAAAAATTGGGCAATGCGATCTCCTTTTTTAATTTGATATTCTTCATTAGAAGTATTTAAAACACAAACCCCCATTTCTCCGCGGAAATTAGAATCAATTACGCCCGCTAAAACCGTTAATCCGTGTTTGACTGCCAAGCCTGAACGATCCCAAAAGACCATCACAAAATTTTCCGGAATTTCTACCGCCACGCCAGTTTTAAAAGTATAACGTTCACCGGGTAAAAGTTCTTTATCTTCGTAAGAATACAAATCCATACCCGCGTCACCCGCCCGGCCATAGGTCGGCACCATCGCATCTGAATATATTTTTTTAAATTTAAGTTTCATTAAAAATTTTTTTAAATTTTGCGATATTATTAATAAGATAAGTTGGTTTAGCTTCAGATATCTCTTTAAGCGTGCCTATGCCCCAAGTAACTCCTCCAGTTTTTATCCCAATTTTATTTCCAATTTCTATTTCCCATTTAGTATCAGCAATAAATATGGTTTCTGATAATCTAAATTTATTTTTCTTAATATTTTTTTTCAGAGTCGAATATTTATCGTGAACTCCAGATTCAATATCCATAAAAACATTTTCTAAATCAAATTTTTTAATTTCTTTTTTTAGTTGTGCTGGCGGATCTGTGCTTATAACCACCAAATTAAGGTCGCGTTTGGCTAAATTTTTTATAATTTTATCGATACTTTTATAAGGGGTAGATTTTTTTAATTTAGCGTACTCTTCGGCATAAATTTTTTTTTCTTCACTCAAAGAAAGATTAGGAATATATTGGTTATAGAAAAGCATCACTGGTAATTTAAAATTTTTTCTAAAATCTTTAAAGCTTATTTTTTTCACACCAAACTTTTTAAAAATAGCCATAGCTGTTAAATAAACTTTTTTTGTATTATCACTTATTGTTCCGGACCAATCAAAAATAATATTTTTTAACATATTTTTTCTAAAATTTTTTCTATTTGTGCATGTAAATCTACCAAAGTTCCTTCATTAATAATAGTAAAATCGGCCATCGCAATTGGTCCTGCCTTTTCAATATTTTCTATTTCGGCATAATCACGATCCTTGGCTTCTTTTTTGGAAAATGAACGATATTTTAAATTAGGGTCATTGTCATAGCGATTTCTTCTATCCTCTAATCTAGCATAACGTGTTTTAGGAGAGGCATATACTGCAATAACTATCAGATTATTGTTATATTTATTTTTTAATTCTTTGTATTCAGACCAACTATAAAGACCGTCAGCTAAAACATTTTTACCTTCTTCTAAAAAATTATCAATTTTGGGTTGGTTCAAAATTGCAAAAGCCGCCATTCCATATTGTTTTCTAAAACTTTCTCTAATTGGTCTTTCGTTTGCTTCATTTGGTTCTAAGCCTCTTTTTTTTATTTCATCCAATACAATTTGACCAAACCTAATATAAGCATAACCCGCCCTTACAAAAAATTCTGCTACCTCACTTTTTCCCGAACCACAAAGTCCGGTTATGCAGACGATTTTGTTATTCATATTTACATGTCTTTATAAGTTTCTAACTCATCTTCTAAAACATCAAGTTTTATACCAGCTTTTTCAAAAAGTTCACGTGTTAATTTGGCGCCATGATATCTTTTTTGGCACACCACTCTTTTTATGCCCACTGCTACCAACATGCGCGCACAAACATAACAGGGTTCCATTTTAGTATAAATAGTGCAGCCATCTAAGGAAATACCATACTTAGCAGCCTGACAGATGATGTTTTGTTCTGAATGAATAGTACGCACGCAATGTTTAGAAACCGTACCATCATCATTGATCACTTCATGAATAATGTGGCCAGCTTCATCGCAGTGTGGCATCCCTGGTGGTGAACCGACATAGCCAGTGGCCATAATTCTTTTATCTTTAACTGCTACTGAACCAGCTCGACCACGGTCACAAGTTCCGCGTTCACCAACCATTTGGGCTAATTTCATAAAATATTCATCCCAAGATGGACGAACGTGTTGGTTATTTTGTTCTTCGAGCATATGTTTATTTGATTAGTTTATTTTATCTTAACATTTTTTTTAAAAAACCAAAACCCCGCTCTTCGTGAAGGGCGGGGTAGGAAATTTGTTATTTTATTACCTTTACTTTCTTCATTAGCCGAGATTTTTTTCTCGCCGCATTATTTTTTTTAATCACTCTTTTTTGTGCGGCTTTATCCAGGGCTTTGGCGAGTTGTTTGGCAATTTCTTGACTCTTTTGGCCATCTTTAATATTAATTGCTTTTTTAAAACTTCGCAGCAAATAATCCAAATTTTTTCTTATCTGGTCGTTTTTGACCGTTCTTTTTTTAGTTTGTCTTAAAGCTTTTTCAGCTGCTTTCATTTGAGGCATAGAGTTATAAATTTTAAAATTAATGTTTTAATAATAATACATTTATAAAATTTTGGCAAGAGTTGAAATGCTTGATCAAATTTGTTATTATATTTATAATAAAGGGCATGTAGTCGAGCGGCCTGCCCGCAACGCTCTCGCTTGCGAGGCGGGCGGGTTAGAGCGCCACCCTTATAATTACCAGAGAGCAATAAAATGTAAATGTTAAAACCACTGGGCACGTAGCTCAGCGGTTAGAGCGCCACCCTTATAAGGTGGATGTCGGTGGTTCAAATCCACCCGTGCCCACCAATTGTCTTGACATTTATATTTTTTGCGAACGCAGTAATTATATTTAGTATAAGGTGAATGTCGATGGTTCAAATCCATCCATGCCCAAATTAATGCCTGGGTAGCTCAGTGGTAGAGCGAAGGACTGAAAATCCTTGCGTCGGCAGTCCGATTCTGCCCCCAGGCAATTGAAAAATATTTTAATATCAAAACCCGTTGTGGAATGTATCCTTGCGCCCCGATGTCCATCGGGGTTCTGCCCCCAGGCAATTGAAAAATATTTTTTAATATAAAATTTGTTTTTTATATTTATGAATACGCGCGAAAGCATTGCCTTATTAGTCATATTAATAATTGTCATTCTGGCTGTTTATTTGGTTTTTATCAAGCCCGATGTTGCCGATATTTCTAATCCGACTACAGAAAATGTTTTAACCAAAGAAGAGAACCAGTTGGCAGAGACTACACCCAAAGAACCAGAAAAAATAAATAATAATATGGAATTACAAATTGAAACATTAAATGTGGGCACCGGTGATAGACAAATTATGGCTGGCGAGATTGCCGTGGTTCATTATACCGGCTGGTTGACTGATGGCACTAAATTTGATTCTAGTCTTGATCGTGGCGCGCCATTTGAATTTCCGCTAGGTGCTGGCCGGGTGATTGCTGGTTGGGATCAGGGGGTTTCTGGCATGAAAGTTGGTGAAAAAAGAAAATTAACCATTCCCTATAATTTAGCTTATGGCGAAGAGGGTATCCCCGGTGCTATTCCAGCCAAAGCCACTTTGATTTTTGAAGTGGAATTATTAGCAATTAAGTAATTTTAAATTATAAAACAAAAAATTATCAGAGATGGTAATTTTTTGTTTGCTTGAAAAAATTGATTTTTAGAGGTAAAATGAATTTATTATAATAGTAATGTTTTTTGTCATGCTGAATTTATTTCAGCATCTTTTTACAAAGAATAATTTTTTTATTATAGAGATCCTGAAACACCTGCCCGCAACGCTCTCGCTTGCGAGGCGGGCGGGAGTTCGGGACGACAAAATAAAACAGAGCATGAATAAAACTCATGAGTCCAATTTAAATAAATTTCTGCAAACCCTGGAAAAGGGCGCGGTTTTAGATTGGTCAAAGAAGTTAGTTAAAGAATTTCCCCAGGCCGAAGTTTATTTAGTTGGTGGCGCGGTCCGCGATGCTTTGCTTGGTGTCAAAGACAATAAGGATTTTGATTTTGTGGTTCGTCATGTCCCCATGAAAAAGTTAGAAGAATTTTTAGGCCGTCTTGGCTGGGTGGAAAAACTTGGTCGGAATTTTGGCGTTTTGAAATTTAAGCCCAAGAAATTTATTAATGATAATAATTTTGAACCGCTTGATATTGCCCTGCCGCGCACAGAATTTTCTTTTAACACCGGCGGTTATAAAGATTTTAAAGTTAAATTTGATAAAAAATTAGCGCTGAAAGAAGATTTGTTAAGAAGAGATTTTACCATTAATGCTGTGGCGGTGTTGATTGCTAATAAAGATGGGATCCTCGATTTCTCGAGGATGACAGATAAAATAATTGACCCTTTTTGTGGTCTTGATGACCTGAAAAATAAAACTATCCGAGCGGTTGGTAAGCCAGCCGAAAGATTTGGGGAAGATTATTCCAGAATTTTGCGTGCCGTGCGCCTTTCGTGCCAGTTGAATTTTAAAATTGAGAAAAAAACTTTTATCGCGATTAAAAAATTAACCCCGCGCCTTAATGATAAAAATAAAAAAGGGGACTGGATTGCACCACGGGAAACCATTGCCAAAGAATTATTGCGTGCTTTTTATTATCAGCCCGTCTCCGCCCTTGATTTGTGCGATCAGCTGGGAATTTTTAAAATTTTAATGCCGGAAATTTTAAAAATGAAAAAATGCCCCCAGCCAAAAAATTTTCATTCTGAAGGCGATGTTTGGCAGCATACAAAATTAGCACTTAATAAAATAAATAGTCCGCAATTTAGAATATTTGAGAAGAAAGTGGAAAAGTTATTAGTAATAAGCGACAAGCAACCAGGAAAAGATTTTATTAAACAAAGACTCGAATTAGTCTTTGCAATTATTTTTCACGACCTCGGCAAACCCTATACCATTGAAACGCCAGCCAAAGACAAGGTTGAACGCATTAGATTTTATGAACATGACAACGTCGGCGCTGATTTGGCCAAGAATATTTGTGAACGATTAACTTTTTCTGCCCCGGAGAAATATGGCATTAGTCCTGACAATGTTTCTTGGTTGGTTCGAAAACACATGATGTTAATTCATGGCCATCCTTCGGAATTTCGGCCAACCACTATTGAAAAATATTTTTTTTCCGAAAATTATTCAGGTTTAAATTTAATCAAATTAGCTTATCTTGATTCTTTGGCCACTATTCCCCAAACTGGCAAATTAGAATTTGATTTAATTGGCGCGCTTTTGAAAAGAATTAAAAGTATGAGAGCGTTGTTAAAAGAAAAGCAAAGATTAAATGCTCTGCCCAAACCTCTGATTGATGGCACTGAGATTATGCACCTGCTTAAAATCTCGTCAGGAAAAAGAGTCGGTGAACTTAAAGAAAAGCTTCGCGAAGCGCAATTATTGGGTAAAATTAAAAACAAAAAAGAAGCGCAGAAATATTTAATAATTAGCAACAAGCAACAAGAGACAAGCGACAATAATTAGATAATTCGGCAGTAAATATAAATGATGAGTAAAATAAAATCCTCCGCTTCAAACGGAGGATTTTTAATTCTATTCTAATTTGGTGAATTTGATTTTTACTCCTTTTAAATGTGGCAATATTGTGTGGAAACTTTTTTTAATGTTTATCTGAGTTGGGCCACGTTTTGATCCAGCAAAAGGCATTTTATATTTGTGAGCGCTCGGCATATTTGTGCCATCAATTGGTCGTGCTCTTTCATTCTCTGGTAAATCAGGAATGGATTCTTGTAAATTGCTAATTTTTTCATCTATAGCCTGTTCTCGCTTTGAATAAAAAATTTGTATCTGTTTTTTTGTCCAATGTACAATCAGCACAAACCATGTGCATGTTGGATAATTTTTGTATTTTTTCTTCTGCATTTTTACCTCCTCGCTTTGGCTTAGCAGAATTTTTTTAATTTTAAATTTTGATGTTTAATCTGATTTTAATATTTTAAATTTAAAAGTCAAGTGTAAAAAATAAAAAAGCCCTGATAAGCAACCGTAAGAAAACGCGGGGATAGCCAAAATCAAAGAGGAGTGGCTTTGATTTGGCACACGTTTTCCAGCACTTTTTATCTTATCAGGGCTTAATGTAATCTCGCGAACGAACCAAATAGATTATAAACTAAAAATTATAATTTGTCAAAAATTAAATTTATGCTAAAATAGAGACATAATTTTAATTTTTATGCTTACCAAAAGTGATGTCGAACATATAGCTGATTTAGCTAAAATCAGTTTAACTAATGATGAAGTAGAAAAATATCAAGCCCAGCTTGATCGCATTTTAGATTATATGAATAAATTAAAAGAGGTTGATACACAAAACGTGCCTACCGCTGATGGCGGCACGATTGATTTGACCAATGTTTGGCGGGAAGATGAGGAGAAATTAAGAAATAAAGAAGTAGCCTGCCCGCCATTGGCTTCGCCGTCAGGCGATGGCAGGCAGGAGAAATTTGGGGAATTAATTGATATGGCGCCAGAAGTAGAGAAGGGGCAAGTGAAAGTCAGGTCAGTGTTTTAGTTTTAATTTATTTTGTCATCCTGAATTTATTTCAGGATCTCTCAACCTAAGATTATTTTGAAATAAAGAGATGCCGATCCCGCGAACGCGGGACGGCATGACATAAAATTATGATCCAAGAACTTCATGAAAAATTAATTAATAAAAAATTCTCTGCGGTCGAATTAACCCGCGAATATTTAGCGCGTCTTGAAAACAAAAACCCGGAACTTAATGCTTTTATTACCGTGACTAAAGATGAAGCTTTAGCTCAAGCCGCTGTTGTTGATGAAAAAATTAAAAATGGTGCTGAAATTTCTTTATTGGCTGGCATCCCAATGAGCGTGAAAGATGTTTTAATGACTGAAGGCATCAAAACCACTGCCGCTTCCAAAATTTTAGCTAATTACTTTGCTCCATACGACGCCATGGCCGTCGCCAAAATAAAAAACGCCGACGCGGTGATTTTAGGTAAAAATAATTGTGATGAATTTGCCATGGGCGGCTCTAATGAAAATTCTGGTTTTGGCTTGGTAAAAAACCCCCATGACTTAGAGCGCGTGCCTGGCGGGTCTTCTGGTGGTTCCGCCGCCGCCGTGGCTGCTGATTTAGCTGTTTATGCGCTCGGCACTGATACTGGCGGTTCAGTGCGCGAACCAGCTACTTTTTGCGGCGTAGTTGGTCTAAAACCAACTTATGGCGCAGTTTCCCGTTATGGTTTGATTGCCATGGCCTCATCTTTGGATCAAGTTGGCCCTCTAACCAAAACAGTGGCTGATGCTAAAATTGTTTTTGATGTCATTAAAGGCAAAGATGAAAAAGATGCAACTAGCATGGAAATTAAGAAATTGAAAGCTCCGCTTTCATCCCGCCACGGCGGGATGGTTGCTGAAGCAACCAGAAATGAAGAAATTAAGGGAAAAGAAAATTTGAAGAATCTTAAAATCGGCATTCCTAAAGAATATTTTGTTGCTGGAATCGATCCGGAAGTAGAGAAATCGGTGAAAGAAGCAATCAAAAAAGCTGAAGAATTAGGCGCCCAAATTATTGATATTAGTTTGCCGCATACCGAATATGCGCTCGCTGTTTATTATATAATTCAGCCAGCCGAAACCAGCGCTAATTTGGCTCGTTTTGATGGCATTCGTTATGGCCAGTCTGTAGATTCAGAAAATTTGTTAGCTCATTATAAAAAAACAAGGGCTGAATTTTTGGGCGAAGAAGTTAAAAGAAGAATAATGCTCGGCACTTATACTTTGTCTGCTGGTTACTATGATGCCTATTATAAAAAAGCGCAGCAAGTGCGTGCTTTAATTCGCGAAGATTTTGAAAAAGTATTTAAGCAAGTTGATCTTTTATTAACTCCCACCACTCCCACGCCCGCTTTTAAAATCGGTGAAAAAATTAATGATCCTTTGACCATGTATTTGGAAGATATTTTTACTGTGCCAGTTAATTTAGCCGGTCTGCCCGCCATGTCAATTCCTTGTGGCCAAACCAAAGCCGGTTTGCCAATTGGCGCGCAACTCATCGGCCCATGGTGGGGAGAAGAGATTTTGTTTGGAGTGGGGGAGAAATTAGAAATTAGAAACTAAGAAATTAAGGGAATTTTAAAACTCCCCGCCTTTTCAAGGCGGGGCCTCTCGCTTCACCTCCCTTGTGGAGAGTGGAGCGGAGGGGGCGGTTAACAAGATAGCCAATAGGCGATAATATTTTTTCTTGCTTTATTTCAAATTTGTGATAGAATAATTTTGATCTTATGAACTGGATATTTTTCTTAAGTTTATTAATTTTGTTTGAGATAATTGCAGATATTTTGGCCAAAGAATGGTCTTTAAAAACAGGTTTAGTTTGGGCCGTTGGTGCTATTTTGGCATATGTTATAGCTAATACTTTTTGGTTATTTGCTTTAAAAAATGGTTCTGGTTTAGCCAGAGGCGCAGTAATTTTTTCTGTTGTTTCCGCTGTTTTTGCTAGCTTGATAGGCATTATTTTGTATAAAGAATATTTGACAAAAATACAATTAGTGGGTATTTTTTTAGGTATAATTTCTGTAGCTTTGATTTTTTGGAATGAATAAAATTTACTTTTCTTTTTTGCGCGGAGCGGTAGTTCAGTTGGTTAGAACGCTGCCCTGTCACGGCAGAGGTCGCGAGTTCAAGTCTCGTCCGCTCCGCTTAAAAAAGAAATTGTTATTTTTTTCCCCAATTTGCTATAATATCTTTAAGTTTTGCGCAACATTAAATTAAAATTAATTAGTTTAAATTTAAAACAAATTTAAACTCAATAATATTATGGAAGACATGCTTGTAGTCGGTTCCAAAGTTAAAGCCTATGTCAAAGGCAAAAATCTTCATATGGCTGGCGATTTGGCTGAAGCTTTGAGCAAAGAAGTTGCTCATATGCTTGACAAAGCCGCCAAAAGATGTGAAGATAACAAAAGATCAACTATCAGACCAGCTGATCTTTAATCTTTTATTGTTTTTTAGCCAAAAGCAATTTTTTAGAGAACAGAAAATCCCGCCTTAAAGCCGGGATTTTCTGTTTTTAACTGTGTTTGCTAAAGATCTGTTATTTTGGTAAAATTAAAGTAAATAGTGAAGTTTAATCAACCTTGGGAAAACTTTCAAGGTTTAATTAAAATGTCTTTAAAAACCTACCTTATTTTTATAATTTTTTCCTTATTGTTGAGTTGGGGTGCTTGGTTTTTGGTAGTCTTTAATATTAACCCCGAAAGCGCTACTTTTTTTGTTTTTGTTTTGTTTTATCTCTCCTTATTTTTTGCTTTAGTTGGGACATTTTCTTTGTTTGGATTTTTAATGCGTTATTTTTTTCATCATAGTGTTTTTCCCGCCGATCAGATGATTGCTTCCGGCCGCCAAAGTATTTGGTTTGCTTTAATTATCGTTGGTACATTATTGTTACAAAGTCAGCGCTTGGTTACCTGGTGGAATCTACTTTTATTAGTTATTCTTTTTTCTCTTGTTGAATTTTATTTTCAAAATCATTATCAAAACAGTGAAGAATCAGAAAAAAATAAAACTGAAAAATCTATCCCCGAAAATTTATCTTCTAATTTAACTAAATCCTAGCTGCCTCACCGGCGACAAATTTTAAAAAATAATATGCAGGCAAAATTAAACCACTTAAAAAAAGAATTATTAGAAAAAATTAAAGCGGTCAAAAATAGCCAAGAACTAGAGGAATTGTATTATAAATATCTTGGCCGTCAAGGACAATTGACCACAGTTTTTAAAGAGGTCAGAAATGTAGCAATTGCAGAAAAGCCAGCCATGGGTCGTTTGATTAATGAGATTAAAACTGAAGCCGAGAAAATTTTTTCAGAAACCAAAAATATTTTAGCTGGTGATGCTAAGGAAAAAAATAAGAATTTTCAAAAAACTTTTGATCCCACCATCCCCGGCCAATCACAGAAAATTGGCTCGCTTCATCCGATCACTTCCATAATCTACGAATTAAATGACACATTTCGTTCTTTAAATTTTGAAATTTATGACGGGCCGGAAATTACTTCCGAAGGTTATGCTTTTGATTCTTTAAATTTTCCCCCTGATCATCCGGCGCGCGAATCAATGGATACGTATTGGATACAAAGTCAAAAGTCAAAATTAAAAAGTCAAAATGAAAGTGAAGAAAAAGGATTTGAAAGGTTGTGTTTGCGGCCACATTTAACAGGTGGCAGCGTGCTTTATATGCAAACCCACCAACCGCCACTTAGATTTGTTTATCCTGGTCGTGTTTTTCGAAGTGAAGCCACCGATGCCGGACACGAACGTTGTTTTTATCAATACGAAGCTTTAATTGTGGATGAAAATATTTCTTTTGCCGCTGGTAAAATTTTAATTAAAACTATATTAGCGCGCACTTTTGGCCATGAGGTAAAAATTCGCATGCGTGCCGGTTTTTTTCCTTTTGTGGAACCCGGCTTTGAAATTGATATGGAATGCCAGGTTTGTGGTGGAAAGGGTTGCAGTGTTTGTAAACAGCGCGGTTGGTTGGAAGTGATGCCCGGCGGCGCGCCACACCCCAACGTCCTAAAAGCTGGTGGTCTTGATCCAAAAAAATGGCAAGGATTTTATATTAATGTGGGCCTTGATCGGCTGGTGATGATGAAATATGGCATTGATGATGTGCGCTTGATGCATTCTGGTGATTTAAGGTTTTTAAAGCAATTCTAAGGTGGTTATCATCCTGAGCGAGCGAAGTTTTGCAAAAGCGAAATGAAGTCGAAGGATTCCGTGATTATTTGGTAATAAAGTAATAAGGTAATAAAGTAATAAAAATTGTCATTCCGATGAAAATCGGGAATCCAGAAAATAAAAAATTAAAACATGAATCTTTCAAAACACTTAGTCGTCAATATAGCTACGGGCGTAATATTTTACCGTTTTGGGGTTATTAATTCATTAAAATTTTATTTATTATTTATTATTTTTGGAATTTTAATAGACGTTGATCATGTTATATACCTTATTTTTAAAGAAAAAACTTCAAATTTTAAAAAATTGCTTGTGGCTGGGAAAAATGAACGTAAAAAGATGCAAGCCCATTTATATATTTTTCATTCGCCAGAATTTAATTTTGTTTTAGCGATTTTATCATTTTTTAATCAGATAATTTTATTAATATTTTTGAGTAATATGATTCATTTAATTTTAGATATTGTTGAGCATTATCATTTTCATAAAGATTTTAGATGGTTTAAACAATGGAGCGTAATTTATCATGTAAGTAAATAATTTTTCTGGATCCCGTGTCGTGGCACGGGATGACAACGCTTATCGGCGATTTATTAACCACCCCCTTAGCCCTTTGGGCTTAAGTCCCCTCCCTGAAAAGGAGAGGACAGAAAACCATAATTCATAATTTATGAGTGTTGTAAAAATTTTCATTTTAACAGTTTTGGCTTTTGTGGGCGCTTTCTGGTGGGCGCCAATTTTGGCGCGCTCCTTACATAAGTGGCAATTATGGAAAAAGCAGGCGCGTAAATATACGCCCGACGGCCGCGTTTTGGAAACTTTTAAAAAAATTGAAAAAGATGACAAGGTATTTACTCCCCGTGGCGGCGGCCTTTTAATTTGGGTAACTATATTGGTTTTAGCATTGGTCATTGCTTTATTTAATCGTTTATTTGATGGTTTATTTTTCAATCTAAATTTTTTATCCCGCGCTGAAACCTGGCTGCCTCTTTTTACTTTGGTCGCCGCCGGGATCATTGGTTTGTTTGATGATTTATTAACCACTAGATTGTCTGGCGGCAAATATCTTGGCGGTGGCATGAGTTTGGGCCGGCGCATTATCATTGTTTTAATTATTGGTTTAATTGGCGCCTGGTGGTTTCATTTTAAATTAGGTTGGGACACCATTCACATTCCTTTTTTTGGTGATTTTTATATTAATGGTTTTTATATTCCGCTTTTTGCCATTACCATGGTGGCTGTTTTTTCTTCTGGTGTAATTGACGGCATCGATGGTTTGTCCGGCGGTGTCTTTGCTCCGATTTTCGTCACTTTTGGCGTGATTGCTTTTATGCGCGGTCAAGTTAACTTAGCTGCTTTTTGTGCCATGATTGCCGGCACTTTAGCTGTGTTTTTGTGGTTTAATGCCCCGCCAGCGCGTTTTTATATTGGCGAAACAGGTATTTTACCCTTAACTACCGTTTTAACCATTATTGCCTTTTTAACTAATACGGTTTTGCTCTTGCCTTTAGCTGGTATTATGCTTGTTCTAACTACCCTTTCCGATATTATTCAGATTGCTTATCGTCAATATGGCTTAAGGCGCGGCTGGCCACAAGAAAAACGGCAATTTTTTATTGCCGCGCCCTTGCACCATAATTTTCAGTTTAAAGGCATTAAAAATGAAACCATTGTGATGCGTTATTGGATTATTACCGCGATTGCCTGCGTCACCACCCTGATGATTTATTTGTTAGATAAGGGTATGTGATACACGGATAACATGCGAATAATATTTTATGGCTTATTTATTAACCAAAAAATTAATCTTTCCACTCGAGAATTACAAAGTTAATAGCTATAAATTTAAAGAAAAATGTTGGTATGGCACAAAATACTGGGGCATACATTTAGGTGAAGATGTTAATATTAAATCTGGTACAAAAGTATTAGCTTGTGGTCGTGGACGAGTTGTTTATTCTGCTCTACACACTGGTGATAGAGAAAAAAGTAATTGGGGTAATATTATTATCATTGCTCATAAAAATATTTATACACGCAAAAATTTTTTTTCTCTTTATGCTCATCTTAAAAGAAGACTGGCAAACAGAGGAGATAAAATTGAAGTTGGCCAAACAATTGGCTTTGTAGGCAAAAAGAATTCGCCGGAAAATGGCTGGTGGAAAGATGAACATCTACATTTTGCTATTTATACAGGTTTGTGGACTGGGAAGGTTCTACCTGGTTATTGGAAGAAAAATTTAAAAAGGGCAAAATTATCTGATTGGCAAAAACCAAGCTATTTTATAAAACATTATGAACGTTTTTTATAAAACCAAATATTTTTTCGGCACAATATATCGTGGGTTAATTGGCCGCTATCATAATACTTTTGCCCAAGCGCCGGTAATTAATAAAGAGGTAGAAAATTTTGTGATTGGGAAAAGCGCAGAGGGGAAGGAAATAAGGTGTTATAGGATTAAAGGAATAGGGAATAAAGGATTAGAGGAAAAAATATTATTTGTCGGTGGAATTCATGGTAATGAAGTTGGCACAGTAAAATTAGCTCATTATATTATCAATTATTTTTCCTTAGTAAAAAATTTTAAATCTACGCTTTATGTTATTCCTTGTTTAAATCCCGATGGTTATAATCAAGCTCTAAAAAATCCAGATTATGCGCACCGTGGTAGAATTGGGCGCGCTAACAGTCGCGGAGTTGATTTAAATAGAAATTTTCCCACACCAAATTTTCAAAGCGAGGGTGAGTGGGGCTTTGGCGTAAATTATAGCGATGAAAAAATAAAAATATATGGCGGCGAATTTGGCGGCTCAGAAAGTGAAACTCAAGCTTTAATTAATTTTATAAAACAAGAAAACATTACTAATTTAATAATGTTGCATAATGCTGGCCAGGACGTGGTTTATAATAACGGTGATGAAGTGGCAAAGAATTGGGCAGAAATTTATCAGGAGTTTACCAAGTTTAAAATCAGAACCGATTTAAATTATTCCGGCGGCGCGGCTGAATGGGCCAAAGAAAAGAATATTCATTATCTGACTGTTGAAGGCAGCTCAAGATGGGGGAGTGATTGGAGAAAACAAAAACAAGCGATAAAAAAGATAGTAGATGTAATAGGCAATAAGTAATATGTAATAAGTAATAAAAATTTTTTATTATCAACGCGCAAATTATAATTTAAATACCATGTTTAAAACAAATTTTCCTGATAAAAATTATCTAAACGGATTAGTGGAACATTTATCTGAAAAGCATCAACAAGCAGCCAGTGAATTGGAAAGATTGTTGGTTTTTTCTAACGCCTCTATGAATTGGATAGGCGATTATGTGTCAGCAGAGAATGAAGATTGGCGTTTAGAAAATTTAAAGACAGACAATTTGTATTTAACCGGCACACATCCTGAATGGAATAAAATTATAATTGAACAGTGTGCAAGAAGCCCTATAAAATTAAGAGAATTATTACAAACAGATCTTAAAGTATTAGAAGTTTTTAAAGAAGTTAAATTTGATGATACTCCGATTTTAGTACGAAATGATGATAACCAATATAAAGTTTTAGATGGTATGCATAGGGTTATTGCAGCCATTAAAGATAAAAGAGACATAATTAAAGCTTATGTTGCCTATTCCAATGGTAAAATTAGGCCGTGTCTAGAGCCTCATGTGCTTTATGACTTATTTAAAGCTTACGGCCGAAACATAAGTGATATCACTGATGAAGATAAAAAAGCTCTAATTATAGTTTTAAAATTTTTACGTAAGTCTTATACTAATGTCGACGAATTGTTAAGGGAAAGATTTAATGCCGGTTGGGTGCCTGATAAAAACTTACAACAATTAATCAAGAAAGTTTTAACAGATTAAAATAATTTTTCTGGATTCCCGCTTTCGCGGGAATGACAAATAGCCTATCGGCGATTTAAGTAACCCCTCCGCCTTGGTTATCGCCAAGTGCGCCTCCCCTTGAAAAGGGGAGGACTGCCCGTGTTAATACCATAACTCATTATTTATAATTCTAAATACTATGTTACTCTCATTAAACTGGCTTAAAAAATACGTTAATTTACCCCAAGGTCTAAGCCCCAAACAATTGGCCCATGATTTGACCATGTCCACCGTGGAAGTGGAGCATGTTTTTGATAATGCGGAAAGATTTGAACGAATTGTGGTGGGAAAAATTATTGAGGTAAAAACACACCCGAATGCTGATAAATTAAAAATCGTTATCACTAATATTGGTAAAAAAGAACCGGCACAAATTGTTTGCGGCGGTACCAATTTGCGTGAAAATATGCTCGTGCCAGTGGCCCTACCGGGCGCCAAAGTCAAATGGCATGGCGAAGGGGATTTGGTTGAACTTCAAGAAACAGAAATCCGCGGGGTTAAATCTTTTGGCATGATTTGCAGCGCCAATGAAATCGGTTTGGAAAATATGTTTACCTGCGGCGAACGGGAAATCGTTGATTTAGGTAACTTTTATCCCCTCCTTTTCAAGGAGGGGCCTACTGGCAAAGCCAGAGGGGGTGGTTATAATTTAAAGCCTGGCCAAAATTTAGGCCAAGTTTTAGGCGGGAGTGAAATTGTTTTAGAAATTGATAATAAATCTATTACTAACCGGCCAGATCTTTGGAGCCATTATGGTGTTGCGCGTGAACTAAGCGTTATTTATGGGATGTTACTAAAGGATATTTTTTCTGCGAACGAAAAAGAAATTAAGAAATTAAGAAATAAAGAAATTAGGAAGAATAATTTAAATATAAAAATTACTGATAAAAAACTCTGCCCCAGATATATTGGTTGTCTTGTTAAAAATATTAAAATTGGTCCGTCACCAGAATGGCTGCAAAAAAGTTTAAAAGCCGTTGGTGTCCGGCCGATTAATAATATTGTTGATATTACCAATTATGTGATGTTGGATGTGGGTGAGCCCATGCACGCCTTTGATAACTCAAAACTCAAAAATCAAAATTCAAAACTTAATGAAAGCGAAATAATAATTAGAAGAGCTAAAAATGGGGAGAAAATAAAAACTTTGGATGAAGTCGAGAGAAAATTAGATGATTCTATGCTCGTGATTGCAGACAGTAAAAAACCCATTGCCCTCGCCGGCATTATGGGCGGCGCTGATTCTGGGGTTGATAACAATACCACCGAAATTGTTTTAGAAGCTGCCAGTTTTGATGCCATGAGTGTTAGAAAAACAGCGCAAAAATTAAATTTGCGTACCGAAGCTTCTAATCGTTTTGAAAAAAAATTAGCGCCCGAATTTGCCGATGCCGGCATGGCGCGCGCTTTAGAGTTAATCCGAGAAATAATTCCAACGGCCGAATTAATTACTCTGGTTGATGTCAATTATGCTAAACCCCAAAAAAATATTATTCAAATTGAACATAATTTTTTAGAAAAAAGAATTGGCCAAAAGTTGGCAGTCAAAGAAGTAAAAGAGATTTTGGAAAGATTAGGCTTTGTAGTTAAGTGCCAAAGTATCAAAGTATCCAGTGTCAAAGAAAATAAAAATTATATTTATAAAATAACAGTTCCATTTTGGCGAGGGACTGGCGACATTGATTGTCCCGAAGATATTGTGGAAGAGTTGGCACGCATTTATGGTTATGACAATTTAAAAGGCGAAAAACATTTGATTGAAATGGACCAAGCTATTTGGCAAAAAGATCATGAGTTTAGAAAGAAAATTAAGCAATTTCTAGCCACAAATGCCGGTTTTAACGAAGTTTTTAACTATCCTTGGGTCGAGGAAAATACCTTGAAAAAATTGGGTTTTAGTGCTAAAATGGTAGGGCTTAGTAACCCCCCGGCTGAATTAAATAAATGGCTGGCTACCTCTTTAATTCCCAATTTAATCAGAAACATCGAGGATAATTTGCGCTATTTTGATGACTTTAAAATTTTTGAATTAAGCCGAGTGTTTCTCCCAGAATTTAAAAAGTTAGATCAACATTTTAAAGATGTCTTGCCAATACAGCCGCACTTGCTGGCCGGCGCCGTGGCGGGTGAAAAGAATAAAAACATCTTTTTAACAGCTAAAGGAGTGATGGAAAATCTTTTTGATGAATTAAGAATTATGAATTATGAATTAAGAATTAAAGACCCCAAGTCTGATTATTTGGACAATGCTAAACACCTAGAAATAATAGTGAATCATCAGCCAGTTGGCTGGCTTGGTGAATTTAAACCAGAAATTTATCGCCAGTTTGATTTTAAAAATAAAGAAATTTGTTTTTGGGAAATAGATATTGATGAATTGATTGCGCTGATAGGGACCGGTCTAGACCTGCCCGCTAAAAAATATCAACCTCTGCCTCAGTTTCCGAGTGTGATTAGAGACTTGGCGTTTGAAATGGACTGGAAAGTTAAATGGGCAGAAATCATTGGAGAGATCCTTCGCTTCGCTCAGGATGACAAAAACAGTTTTATTAAAGGCCTTACCTTTTTGTCTGAATTTGATTTGGGTGATAGAAAATCTGTGGCCTTTCGCATTACTTATCAAGCCAATCGAACTTTAACCGAAGATGAAGTCGAAGCCATACAAAATAAAATCATTAAGTTAATGGCAGATAAATTTAACGCGAAATTAAGAGTGTCATTGAAAAAATAAAAAAGTGTTTTTTATTGTCATTCCCGCGAAAGCGAGAATGACAAAGGGGTGCTATGGTGCAAGAACAAAATCACCCGTCATTATCGTTTAAAATTCAAAATTATTTCAAAATTAAAAATTTTTATATATTATGTCAAGAAAAATTGTTAAATCAAAATCACCAAAATCCGCTGGCTACACTGCCGAAAATATTACTGTCTTAGAAGGTTTGGAACCAGTGCGCAAGCGGCCAGGCATGTACATTGGTTCGACTGGCCCCTCTGGCTTGCATCATTTGGTCTGGGAAGTGGTTGATAACTCCATTGATGAAGCCATGGCTGGCCATGCCACCGAAATTTCAGTCACTCTTTTGCCAGACAACATGGTTTCGGTGACTGATAATGGCCGCGGCATCCCGGTTGATATTCATAAGCAATACAAAGTTTCGGCTTTGGAATTGGCTTTAACTAAACTGCATGCCGGTGGCAAATTTGGTGGTGGCGGTTACAAAGTTTCTGGCGGTTTGCATGGCGTCGGTGTTTCGGTGGTTAATGCTTTATCGACTTACATGAAAGCCGAAATTAAACGCGATGGCCAATTATGGCTGCAAGAATATAAACGTGGTGTGCCGATTAAAAAAGTTAAAGCCGTGGGCAAGGCGCACGGCACCGGCACCATTATTACTTTTCAGCCAGATGCGGAAATTTTTGAAACCGTGGAATTTGATTGGCAGACGATTATTGAACATTTACGCCAACAAGCTTATTTAACCAAAGGCGTTAAAATAAAAATTTTTGATGAAAGAGTTAAAGGTAAATTCCAATCTTACGAATTTTATTTTGAAGGCGGCATTCGTTCCTATGTTAAACATTTAAACGCCAACAACGAACCCAAACACGCATCGGTTTTTTATGTAGAAAAAGAAATAATTCCAAGTAGAAACGGCACCGAATCTGAAACTTCAGCTGAGACAAGCGAGATGGTAGTTAAAAAAGAATCACCTAAAAATAATAATCCGGTGGTGGTGGAATTAGCTCTGCAATATGTCGATGATTATCGCGAATCTGTTTTTGCTTTTGCCAATAATATCTATAATCCCGAGGGCGGCATGCACGTGGTTGGCTTTCGCACAGCATTAACCAGGACCTTAAACAATTATGCCCGCAAAGCCGGTTTATTAAAAGAAAAAGACGATAATTTGACTGGTGAAGATGCGCGTGAAGGTTTAACCGCTGTGATTTCGGTCAAAGTTAAAGAACCGCAATTTGAAGGTCAAACCAAAGCTAAATTAGGCAATCCCGAAGTGCGCACGGCCGTGGATAGTGTTTTTGGCGAATATTTTAATGCTTTTTTAGAAGAGCATCCGCGCGAAGCTGAAGCCATTATTGGCAAATGTTTATTAGCAGCTCAAGCCCGTCGCGCCGCTAAGACAGCCAGAGAAACTGTCTTGCGTAAAGGCGCCCTAGATGGCTTTGCTTTACCTGGCAAACTCGCTGATTGCTCCAGTAAAGATCCAGAGAATTCAGAATTATATATTGTCGAGGGTGATTCGGCCGGTGGTTCGGCCAAACAGGGTCGGGATCGCGAAACCCAAGCCATTCTGCCTTTGCGCGGCAAAATTTTAAACGTGGAGCGGGCGCGGCTTGATAAAATGCTAGCCAACAACGAAGTCAAATCTTTAATTATTGCCATGGGTACCAATATTGGCGAACAATTTGATTTGGGCGAATTGCGTTATGACCGTATTATTATTATGACCGATGCTGATGTTGATGGCGCACACATTCGCACTTTATTGTTAACTTTATTTTACCGCTATTTCCCTGACATTATTAAACAAGGCCATCTTTATATTGCTCAGCCGCCGCTGTATCAGTTAAAAAAAGGCAATAACATTGTTTATGTTTATAGTGATGAAGAAAAGGAGAATGTATTGGCTGAGATGCAAAAGACAGCAGAAATAAAGAAATTAAGAAATAAAGAAATTAAGGGTGAAAAAAAGTCAGAAGAAAAAGGTGTAGAGACGCGATTTATCACGTCTCCAGAAGATACCGGAGATGAAGAATTGGTCGAAAATGAAGAAACGCAAAATGTTGGCGGCGTCAGAATCCAAAGATACAAGGGTTTGGGTGAAATGAATCCAGAGCAACTTTGGGAAACCACCATGAATCCGGTTAACAGAATTTTATTACAGGTGACCGTAGAAGACGCGGCCAAAGCCGATGAAACTTTTGATGTTTTAATGGGTGCCGAAGTCGCTCCTAGAAAAAAATTTATCCAAACTCATGCCAAGAGCGTGAAGAATTTGGATATTTAAAAAATAAATTTTTAATTAATGAAAAGTTTAGAAAATTTTAAAGGTCATTTTGATAAAGGGCTAAAAGTAGCCACTATTTTATCTTTTTTATTAGCCGCTGATCAAAATTTAGCTCAAGCCGAAGAACGCCATAACGGATCTAGAGCAAGAGCCGCCCACTTTGAAAAAGAGCAGGAAGAAATTATTAGCGCTAGAAAAGTAATCAGGCGCACCATGGACTATGTCAAAGAACGCGGTAAGATCCATATTGATGCTAACGCTGATACCCCCGCTAATTTATTAGCACGGGTGATGATTTCGGAAGAGGGGGGTTATGAGGATAAGGCTCATGTTGCCGTCTTGATTGCTTGGACGGTTTTAAATCGTCTAGAAAATAAAGAAGATTTTTCCAATGCGGATTTAAAAAAAGTAATTACTAGTGGCAAGGGATTTGGTTTGCAAAGTGGCGGTCGGCAATTTTCTTCCAACCAGGATCCGGTCAGGGGTGATAATAAATCAGGCAGTATTTATCGCGTGATTGCCCAAGCTATTTTAGACGGTTGTTTTGATGATTATAATTTCGGCCAGAAAAATTTTATACATGTGGCTACTCAAAATGAATTAGCCGCCGCGGGTAAGGCTAAACCGGCAAGTCAGGTGGAAGCAGAATGGGAAGCTGGTGGTTTGGAAGAAATATCTATTCCGGGTGTTGATCCTAAATATATTAAATTCTTTAAATAATATATATTTGCCAAAAAAATAAAGCCGTGCTATACTATTATCAGTAAGACCCAGCGGGTCTTTTTAAAATAGCAGCTTAAAGATAATTTTTAACTAAAATTAGTTAAAATATCATAAAAATATGAGTAATAAACTTAGCCAGTATTTAAAAGATTCTAGTGCTGAATTAAAAAAAGTCGTTTGGCCAACTAAAAAGCAAACCATAAATCATACTTTGCTGGTAATTGGGTTTTCTTTAGGTATGGCTTTATTTTTAGCTATTGCCGACTATGGCTTTAGTAAAGCCATGGAATTAATTGTTATTAAATAACTTTTTAAGTATTTAAAATAAAAATATGCCTAAACAAGTCGCACAATTAGGCCGTCGCTGGTATGCGGTACACACTTATTCTGGTTATGAAGAAAATGTCGCTTATAATCTTAAACAAAGAATTGAATCACTGGATATGCAGGATAAAATTTTTCAGGTGCTCGTGCCTAAAGAAAAAAAAATTAAAATAAAAAACGGACGTCGCCAGACTGTGGAGGAAAAAATTTATCCTGGTTATGTGATGGTGGAGATGTTGGTTGATGATGCTTCTTGGTATGTGGTTAGAAATACACCCAATGTTACTGGTTTTATTGGTACCGGCAATACCCCGACTCCGATTTCGGACAAAGAAATAGAAGCTTTGCAAAAACGCATGGGAGTGGAAGAGCCAAAATACAAGATTGATATCTCCGTTAATGCGGCGGTTAAAGTAACCGATGGACCATTTAAAGACATGGAAGGTAAGGTGGCAGAAATTGATGAAGCGCGCGGACGCATTAAGGTTTTGGTTTCTATGTTTGGTCGAGAGACGCCAGTAGATTTAGACTTTTTACAAATTAAAAAAATATAATCTAGATAATTTCCAAGAAACAAGAAACAGATTCCAAAAATATAAAAATTTGGAACTTGGAATTTGAAACTTGGAGCTTATAAACTTTATGGCAAAAAAAATTAAAACAATTATCAAATTACAAATTAAAGCCGGGGCGGCTAATCCCGCATCGCCTGTTGGTCCAGCCTTGGGCCAACACGGCTTGAATATTTCTGAATTTTGTGCTAAATTCAATGATGCTACCAAAGATAAAATGGGTGATGTGGTGCCAGTGGAAATTACGGTTTATGAAGATCGGAGTTATGATTTTAAAATGAAAACTCCGCCAGCAGCTGAATTGTTAAAAAAAGCTGCTAAAATTGAAAAAGGTTCAGGTAAGCCTAATTCAGAAAAAATTGGCAAAGTTACCAAAGCGCAAGTCAGAGAAATTGCGGAAAAGAAAATGCCAGATTTGAATGCTGGCAGCATGGAAGCGGCGATGAAAATTATTGAAGGCACGGCCAAACAGATGGGGATTACGGTGGAGTAAGAAAACAGAATGTCATCCTGAGCGAAGCGAAGGATCCCATAGATTAAAATACAAAATCCTAAGTTCTAAATCATAAACAAATTCAAATATTTAAATTAAAAATATAAAATATAATAAATTAATCTGTGGGAGCCCCGCCCTTCGCGAAAGGCGGGGCGTTGACCACGAAAATTTTATGAAACGATCAAAACGTTATTTAGCTCTTAAAGCTAAAATTGAAAAAAACAAACTTTACTCTTTGGACGAAGCATTAAGTTTAATTAAAGAAACAGCCAAAGCCAAGTTTGATGAATCTTTGGAAGCACACGTGCGTTTGGGTACTGATCCCAAAAAAGGCGAACAGCAAGTGCGCGCGGCCGTGGTTTTACCGCACGGCACTGGCAAAAGCAAAAAAATCGCTGTCTTTACTGACAATGAAAAAGAAGCCAAAGAAGCCGGTGCCGATATTATTGGCAACAAAGAATTAATTAATAAAATTAAAACTACTGGTGTGATTGATTTTGAGGTCGCCGTCGCCACCCCCGAGATGATGAAAGAGTTGGCTCAAGTCGCTAAAATTTTGGGGCCCAAAGGTTTAATGCCCAGTCCCAAAAACGAAACCGTCACCACCAATATTAAAAAAGCCGTGGCTGATTTAAAAGGTGGCAAGATTGTTTTTAAAAGCGATGAAAATTCCAATGTGCACCAGCTCTTGGGCAAAATTTCTTGGTCCGAAGCCAAACTAAAAGAAAATTATGAAACTTTTATAGAAGCCTTAAAAAAAGCCAAGCCGGCTGGCGTTAAAGGCGTTTATCTGAAACAAATTGTTTTGTGTTCCACTATGGGACCGGGAGTGAAGATTAATGTATAATGTATAAATTATTATGTATTATGGAAAATAAAAAACGCTTATTCGAGCGTTTTTTAAATTAGGTTATTTTCTGTTATAATTATCGCATGAACTATAAGATTCCAAATTTTATTTTAGTTATAAATTTAATTTTCATTTATTTATTTTTTGGTTTAGGCCTTGCTCAAGCGGCTGAAAATTTTGGCGCGGCCAAAATATTTTCTGTTCTTAATGGTCAATTAGAAAACGAGTTTAATTTTAAACCCGCTGGTTTAAATTATTCAGCCGCGCTTATTGATTTAGGCGGTGATGGCCAAGAGGAAATTTTAATTGGCAGTGGCCGCCTCGAAAGCCCAGTGGTGAAAATTATGAGAAGTGATGGTTCGACTATAAACAGTTTTTTAGCTTATGATAAAAATTTTTTAGGCGGGGTTAAGGTAGCTGGCTGTGATTTTAATGGCGATGGTCAAGGAGAAATTTTAACCAGTGCTGGTCCAGGGGGCACTGCCCATATTCGTATTTTTAATGGTTATGGCGAACCAGTTATTAATGCCGGTTTTTTTGCTTTTGATAAAAAATATCATCATGGTGCCGAGATTGCCTGCGCTGATATTAATGGCGATCAAAAAGATGAAATCGTGGCTGTGGCCGAAGAAAACAATAATATCGTGATTAAAATTTTTTCCAGCGCCGGTGAATTAATCAAGAGCAACAAATTAAATTTCAAAAACAAAGAAGTCAATCTCAGCTCAATTGATTTGGGCGGTGATGGTAAAGAAGAAATTTTAATTGCCGGCGGTAAAGGCAATGAGGCTAAAGTTAGTATTTACCGCGGCGATTTAAGTTTGGTTAATGAATTAAAAAATATTACTGATCAAAATTATTTGTTAGGTTTGCACATTTTTGGTTTTGATGTTGATCAAAATAAGACGGGCGAAATTGTTATCGGGCTCGGTATTGCTGGTGGTTCGCGCCTGAAAATAACCGATGGTTGGGGTGAGATAAAAACCGATTTGCCCGAAATTGAATTTATGCCAGAATTTAATGGTGGCCTGATTCCTTTAGTTGGCAATTTTGACAAAGATTTAGAAAAAGAAATTTTAGTTTTGCCAGAAAGTATAATTACCGGCCGCGCTGAACTTTATAAATATATTGATATTGATGTTTTGAAGCAACGTTTTCGTTATTATCAAAACGGTTATCTGATTGACGATGTCTTAACTTCCACTGGCAAACCATCCACCCCCACGCGGCTGGGAGAATTTACTGCTTTTTCCAAATACCCCATGGCTTATGGTGGCGCTGATGGCCAAAAGTGGGGCATGCCCTATTTTATTGGTTTTTATAAATCCGGTGGCTTGGAAAATGGGATTCATGAATTGCCCTTTTTAAACGGCCGACGCGAAGGTGAAACCAGTTTAGGCCGCGCTGTTTCCCATGGTTGTGTGCGTCTTGGTATTGGTGAAGCCAAAAAGGTTTATGATTGGGTCGAGGTTGACAAAACCAAAGTAATCGTTCATAAATAAGATATGTTTTTAAATATTATTATTGTTTCCTGGAATACGCGCGAATTGACTTTAAAATGTTTAAAGTCCGTTTTTGAATATATGAAAAAAGGTGTCAAAGTGTCAGAGCGTCCAGTGTCAGAAGTGAATTGGAAAATTTATTTAGTAGATAATAATTCAACTGATGGTACAGTTAGGGCAGTGCAAGAATTTTTGGCCGTACAATCCGGTCTAAAGACCGGAGTTACAGATAATGGTGCTGTTTTTAATGTAACTCCGAACTTTAGTTCGGATAATTTAGAAATTATTATTAATCAAAAAAATGTGGGTTTTGCTAAAGCCAATAATCAAGCTCTAAATTCTGTTTTACTCGTCGGGACAGGTCGCGACCTGTCCCGACAACAAGATAATTACATTCTTCTACTTAATCCCGATACTGAATTTATTAGTGATAAAATTTTAGCTGCCATTGATTTTATGATTAAAAACAAGAATATTGGTATTCTCGGCCCGCAATTATTAAATTCTGATGGCACGCTTCAACGCTCTTGTCGCCAATTCCCCAAGTTGTCAGACCAATTATTAATTCAATTAAAATTTTATAATTTCTGGCCGGAAAAATTTAAAGCCGCGCGCCAATATTTTATGTTGGATTTTAATCATGACAAAAATATGGCCGTGGATCAGGTGATGGGCGCGGCCATGTTAATTAAAAAAGAAGTTATTGAAAAAATTGGCTTATTTGATGAAAAATTTTGGGCGATTTTTGAAGAAGTTGATTTTTGTAAAAGAGCTAAAGACGTGGGTTATCAAATTTATTTTTATCCAGCCTGGCAAATTATTCATCACAAAGAGCAAAGTTTTAAACACTGGCCAAGTTTGCGCAAGCAGATTAATTTTAACCGGTCGTTATACCATTATTTTAAAAAACATAAACCCTTTTGGCAGTTTTTTATTCTCTGGCTCGCGCAACCCACTAATTTATTTTTAACTATCATTGATAGCATAGCAGGGATTAGAAAAAAAGTAGGTAAGAGTAAAGATTTGTGATATTTTTATTTGTCATTCCCGATCTAACCGGAAATCCAAAAAAATACCCAGATCCTCGCTTTCGCGAGGATGACAAAAGGTGAACGAGGATGACAAAAAAGAGTAGTGTTACCGAAAATTAAATAAAAATAAAAGCCCTGATAAATCGGAACCGACCCTTAACTAAAGGTTGGTAGAAGATAAAAAAATAAAAAATCACCGGTGGTTTCACCGGTGACCCGTAACTTAAAGACTGGCTCTTAAAATCTCCATGAAGACCGAGGATGTTTGGGGAGGAAAAGTGACAATTTTGAAGCCCTTTCGCACCCCCGTGCCACCGACCTCTTCATTGTCAATCCCGGCGGCAAACCTTTTTTCGACGCTCTCCCAAAGCATTCCCCGGAGAGAAGCAGCTCTCTGCCCGATGGACATACACTTCTTGTGGTCGTGGCGTTCCTCCATCGTTTCGTGTTCTTTTTTACAGTTGTAAAGGAGGGTGTACAAAGCTCTTTCGAGCGCATTCATTTCCCCCAATACTCTTTCCGAACCCGCTACCGCGTCATCGGGTTCGACGAAATTTCCGTTCACCATTGTTTTGATCACCTCGCCAATGAGCGAGTCCACGATCTCCGGCATCATCAGAAAATCACGAATGGACATCTCCTTTTTCATGACACCCTCCTTTTTGGTATGTTTACGACCACTGTCATAAGTATTTGCACCCATCTTAGCTTATTATTATTATTATGTCAAGTTTTATTAGTAAAAAATATTTTAAAATTACATTTTTTTTGCTAATTTTAGCAGAAATTTTGTCATATTTAAGCTGGGCCAATCATTGGCTAAATACGGTTTGTTTTGTGGCTATAATTTTAGCCACGCTTTTTTTATCTTTATACAAATTAAAATATGGCCTTTATATTTTACTAGCAGAATTATTTGTTGGTTCTAAAGGATATCTGTTTTCGGTAGATTTAGGTAACACGGTTTTATCTATAAGGATGGGAATTTTTATAGTGGTGATGGCAGTGTTTTTAGTAAATGTCATCCTGAGGAGTGTTAACGACGAAGGATCCCGTGAAAAACAAAGCAAAACATTATACAAAATTAATTCTGTTTTCCGCAGGATTCCTCGTTCCGCATTAATTGCGGAACTCGGAATGACAATCATTGTTGTCTGGGCCTTTGTTTGGGGAATAATTCGCGGCAATGATTTTGGTAATGTGTTTTTAGATTTTAATAATTGGTTGTATTGGTTAGTTGCGCTGCCAATGACACTAATCTACACCAATAAGAACACGAATAAACACAAATTCATAATAAACATTATCTCAATTTTATGCGCTGCCGGCAGTGTTATTTTTTTAAAAACTATATTTTTATTTTATATTTTTACTCATCAAGTTTCTTTTTTTCTGCCGGAAATATATCAATGGGTGCGCGATACCAATGTCGCTGAAATTACTCATGTGGCTGGCAATGTCTGGCGCATATTTATGCCGGCGCAAATTTATGTTTTAATTTTATTTTTTATTTTGTTTGTTGGTTTAAAATTTAAAAAAACTGAACACAAAATTTATTCAATCTTAATTGATTTTTTATTGCCAATTTTTTGTTTAGCCGTGCTAATTATTTCTTTTTCCCGCAGTTTCTGGGTGGGTTTAATCGCCGGCCTGCTTAGTTATTTGGTTTATTTTATTATCACTAAAGAAAAATTTTTTAATATTTTAAAACAGATTGGAAAAATAATTTTATTTTTATTCGCCAGTCTGGTTTTGGTTAGTGCCATTTATTTTTTGCCGCCAAAACCAGTGGGGGACTGGGCTAGTATTTTAGGCCAACGTTTAACTCAAGGTGAAGCTGCCTCGGCTGCCCGCCTGAATCAATTAACACCCTTATGGCAAGGTATAAAAAAACACCCTCTAATTGGTTCTGGCTTTGGCGCCACTTTTACTTATTTTAGCACTGACCCGCGCTTAATTAATGAAACTGCTGGCCAAAGCGGCGAAGTGACTACTTATGCTTCTGAGTGGGGCTATTTGGATATGATCCTTAAATTTGGGCTAGTTGGATTAGGCATTTATTTATATTTATTTTTTTTAATTATAAAAAAGTTATTAAAATTCGAAACAAATTCTAATTTTTCAAACTTAAATCAAAAAAACCATAATTCATTATTCATAATTCATTATTCATTTGGCATCGCCTTAGTGGCCTTACTCGCCGTTAATATCTTTACCCCCTATTTAAATCATCCTTTGGGCATTGGCTTTATTGTTTTAATTTTTATCTTCCAATACCAACCCTTGCCAAATAATTAGTATTTTGTTAATATTTAAAATTAAACTTTATGAGTATTTCTATTTGTCTGGTCACTTGGAATTCCATGAAATTCATTAAAGATTGTTTGGAAGCGATTTTCCAGCAAAGTGTTTGGCATGATAAAAATTTTCAAATTGCGGTAAATTTAGTTGATAACGGCTCTAGCGACGGCACGGTAGAATTTATAAGAAATAATTATCCGGAAGTGCACATTTTAAAAAACATTAACAATTTGGGTTTTTGTCGCGCTTATAATCAAACCCTTAAAATGCATTATAGCGACTGGGTTTTGATTATGAACCCCGATGTCATTTTGGCAGAAAATTTTTTGGCCGAAATAATGGCGGCGGCACTTAAAGCCACAGATAATACCGCCGCTTTGTCTGGCAAAATTTTACGCGCCGAAACATTATTAGAAGAAGGAGGGTTAGCCAGAGTTGCTAAAACCGACATCGTTGATTCTTATGGTCTTTTGGTGAAAAAATCACGTCTGGTTAAGAATATTGGCGAAGGCGAAAAAGATATTGGCCAATATGATAACCTTCAAGAAGTTTTTGGTTTTTCTGGTGGATGTGTGTTGTATCGACGCGTCGCTTTAGAGAGCATTAAATTTCAAGACGAATATTTTGATGAAGATTTTTTTGCCTATCAAGATGATTTTGATCTGTCTTATCGGTTACGGTTGCTTAACTGGCAAAGTTTTTTTGTGCCTTCGGCCAAGGCTTATCACTTTCGGTCAGCACGCAATCAAAATTTACGCCCGTGGCAATTTTTGGCCATTAGAAAAGCACGGCGTGCTAAATCTCAATTAATTAATTTTCATTCTTACAAAAATCATCTTTTTGTCTTAATTAAAAACGAATCCGGCGCCAACTTTTGGCGGCACCTGCCCTTTATTGTTTGGTTGGAGTTTAAAAAATTTATTTTTTTGTTATTTTTTGAGCCCAAAACTCTAAGAGCTTATGGACAATTTTTTAAACTTTTACCGCGCATGATTCTTAAGAGAAGAATTACTTTTGGCCGGAAACATTTGCCAGCTGCCGCTCTTAGAAAATGGTTTGTGGCTTAAAAAATATGGTTTTATCTATCATTATCCTTAATTATAAAACAAAGAATTTAGTTAAGCAGTGTTTAAAAAACATTGCTCGTTTTTCCTTACCTTTTGATTATGAGGTTATCGTGGTGGACAATAATTCAAACGATGGCTTGGCAGAAATGATGCATGATTATTTTCCTGGCCACCGCTTAATTTTAAATCATGACAATCGCGGCATGGGCGCCGGCAATAATTTGGGTTTGGCACAGGCACGGGGAGAATATCTTTTAATTCTCAATCCCGACGTGGTGGTTTTAGATCAGGCGATTGAAAATTTGTGGCGCTTTATTCACCCACGGACTCAAATTGGTCTAGTGGCGCCGCGTCTGCTTAACCCTAATCGCACTGAACAGCAGTCGCGTTATCGTTTCCCTAAGATTTTCCTCTTGCCGGCTTTAATACGTACGGGTTTAAAAAAAATTTGGCGGCAGCAGATCAAAGAATATTTTATGGAAGATGTTTCTAGCGCAGAACCACACAAAATTGATTGGGCGCGTGGCAGTGCTTTGATGTTGCGTCGCAGTGTTTTAGAACGCCTTACCGCTGGTTTTGATGAAAGATTTTTTATGTATATGGAAGATGTGGATTTGTGCCGCCGTGTTTGGCAATCTGGTTATGAGGTTTGGTATGTGCCGCATAGTCAAATGATTCATTATTATGCGCGCGAATCTGGCGCCAATCATTGGTTTTTAGATTTAACCAGGAAGATGGCCTGGATTCATATTATCTCTTGGATTAAATATTTTTGGAAATGGTGGCGATTAGACACTAAATGACATACATTAAAATTAATGGCAATTAATGCAAATAATTAAATATCATGAATTAAAAAACACCTTGTTATTTTCAAGGTGTTTTTTATGTTTATTCTATTTTTATTTCTCTTTCGCCCGGCACTATTTCGATCCAAATATTACCCGGCGTAAAAATTATTTCTTGTTGAGAACTATCAAAAAATTTTGTTGGCTCGCTTATGAATTTTTTCTGCCAAGTGCCTTTGATTAATTTTCCTTGCGATAAAAACATCGCCGTACCTGTGCCGATTGTTTCAATGCTTAAACGATCAAGCTCGTCCAGGTGTTTTTCTTCGGGCACGATTTGGACAATAATATTTTTAATTTTTATTGCCTCTTTATCATTAGCATCAATTTGCAAATCATTATTTTGATAGCGGATAAAATCTTCGGTAGAAGTTTGGTATTGATAACCAACATCAAACAATTGGCCAGCCGCATAATCAATACTTATTTTTTTTATTTCCTGACCAATGGCAAAACTGTTGTTTTGATTAAATTTTCTGGCGACATAAGTTGTGGCTTTGTTATTAAGTTCCCAATCTTGACGCGCCCGGTTTATTTTTTCGCTGTCAGTAAAAAGATTATGCGGCGCCAGTTTATTTTTATCACGATAAAAATATTTTGGCCCATAAGAAGTAATTTCTTCCAAATTAAGTATTTCTTCTTTAATAATTTTTTCCAACGCCTCGGGTGAGCCTCCCGAATGGCCATAAAGCGCATCTAATTCTTTAACCCAGTTCAAGTAATAAGGCCGGCTGCTTCTAATTGGACCGATTTTTTTTATTTTTTCCGTACTGGCAAAAACAGCCATTATTCTGGTTGTGCCGCCTTCCACCAAAGTATTATAAACGACTTGTGCCTGACTCAATCCATTTTGTGGCCAAGCCTCGGGGTTATTATCGATCATCAAAGCTACTGGCCAAAGATCTTGGCTTTCTTTATTTTCTATACACACTCCATCGATTTTACGCATCAGGCAAGATTGGGCTGTTTCTTTAGTTAGCGACGCCTCATTTATTTCTTTTGGCTGTTTCAAAACAAAAAAAACACCAATTATAATTACCAAAAGAGCCAGCCATAAGCCAGCTCTGATCAAAAATTGTCTTTTTATTTTTTTAAGCTTCATTATTTTTTTCATTAGCCGGAGTTTGTTCGTCATTCTCGGCATTTTGTTCGGCTGCGGGTTGTTCGCCAGTTGCTACTTCAGTTGGTTTTTCTTCAACCACTTCTACTTTTTGTTCTTCTACTAATACTACCGTTGTTTCCGGTTCAGTTAAAACCGTAATTTTTTCTGGCACGTCCAGATCTTTAACACGCAAACTATCACCGATTTGTTTTAATAAAGACAAATCAATCTCTAGATTTGAAATCAAATCTCCTGGCAAACATTCAATTTCTATTTTATCTAAGGTTTTAATTAAAACTCCCGATAAATCCTTAACCGCTGGTGATTCGCCAATAAAGTTTAAAGATACGTCTGTACTGATCTTTTCTTTCATGTTAACCTGATAAAAATCTACATGTCTGATCTGGCCCCTAACTGGTTCGCGGTCAATTTCATGAACTAATACCTTGACCGCTGGATTATCGCCAACTTGTAGATCAATTAAATCCGAAGCGCTACTTTGACGCATGATTTTTTCTAAATCAACCGCATTAACCATCACGTTAATATTATCGATATTATGACCATAAACCACGGCCGGAATTTTGTTTTCGGCTCTTAGTTTTGCGACCGCCTTACCGGTAATTTCACGTTTTTCCGCTTTTAAATTAAGAGAAACTTTTGTCATATAAGATAATTAGTTATAAAGCATTTATATTCTAAACTATTCTTTAGTTTTAGTCAAACATTAACTCTAAAAAAATCTTGATTTTTTTAAAACTTTAATTGAAATTAAAAACATAATCTCAAGCCACAAAAACCTCCTTATTTAGGAGGTCTTTATGGCTTATTTCGTAATAATCGTTATTCTTTCTGGGCTAGCTGGCATGCTTTTAACCCAGAAGGGCCAGAATTTAACTTCTACTTGTTTAATGCTCGGGTATTGAGAAAAATAATATTCTACACCTTTTTGATCAAAGCCGGCCAAGTCTTTTTTATTAATTTTTTCCACCTCTAGTTTGCCTGATAATTCTGCCGTCACCTTGGTGGCGATAGTTGCTGTTTCGTTGCTTGGCGAAATTTCTTTTAACCAATATTCAAAATTTTCATTTTGCCAGTTGGTTATTTGTTCGAGGTTAGCACTATTTGAAGTTTCAATAATTTTATTTTTATATTTTTCCTGTGCGGCCAAAATCAATTCATTTTCCGTTATGACCACAGCTTTAACGCCGAGTTGGTAAATTAGAGAAAATTTATCAACCGTCGTACCAATTGCCGGCTCGCTTTTCTGGTTAATTATTTCGTAATTAATTAAATTTAGCAAAAAAGTTGTTCCGGAATATTTTTTTTCTAATTCTTTTTTAATTAGATCTTTTAGTTCGTTTTTCATTTTTTCTTGTGCTTGATTAAGATCGTTTTCCGTTAGAACTCCTGTTTTTTTAAAACCACCAGTCATTGGTGTTTCTGAAATGGCATAAATTACTTTTTGCAGCTCTTTTGATAAGCCCGGGATAGTAAATTTAGTAGGTTGGATATCATATTTTCCACCCTCTTGATCAGCATAGACCGTGGCCATTGTTTCTTTGCCTGCTGGAATAGACACATCCTCTTTTAACCGGAATAATAAATCATCGGGAGTTAAAAGACGGGTGGTTTTTATTAAAGTTTGCGCTCGAGTGCTATTATTAATAATTTTTACTTGTCCTTCAGCCAGCCCGGGACTTTCTGTAAAATTAGCGACCGTAAAATTTTGGCTAAGTGTCATTTGTTCATCAACTATTTTTCCAATTAGTGCTCCGACGGTAGAAGTGGGGGCAATAATTAAATCAATAGCAAGTGGTTTATTTTCTTCCCCCAGCGTTAATGTGATGGTGGCCTTGGCTAGTGAAAAATAACTTACTAAAAGTAAAAGCACGATTGCTAAAACAGTAAAGGAAATAATAATTTTTTTAAAAATTGGTTTTGATGCTGGATTTTGATTTTTGTAAGGCATATATTTTAATTTTTATATTTTATTCTGTTTTTATATTACCACTTCCCACTATTTCTTCAAGTTTTTGTCCAATCTCTGGTCGATAAAATATTTTAAAATCAGTCTCAATCTTACGCCACACTCCGCTTTGATTTAATTTTAAAAAAACTTTTGTCTCACCCGGATAATTGTCAAAAATATTTTTTAGCTTTTGATGGATATTAGAATTAAAAAATTTAGGCAAAGTTATCCAAATTCTGGTTATCGTCAATTCACTCGGTATGGTCCGCTTCTGGCCCACCTTAATTTCATTTCCATTTTTGACATAAACATTTTTTATTGTTTCCGTTTTAATTTTGGCAGTTTTTTCGTTCCAAGTTTCCTGGGTTATTTCAAAAACCTCATTAACTGCCACTTTGGGTTTGTCATCACGAAAATTGGTCTGGCCAATCACAAATATTTTTTTATCATTTTGCCAAATTTCCGTCGTGCTTTTAAAAGTTTCTGGAAAAATCACCAGTTCTATTTCCGCGCTAGAATCAGCTATGATGGCAAAAGCCATCGGTTCTTGTTGGCGAGTTAGAATTTTTTGTACTTTTATAATCAAGCCAGCTATGGCCACCTTTTGGGCGTTTTTTAAAGTAGCAATTTCTCCACACTTGTGGGTTATTTTTTCAGCTACCATTTTTTCTGTCTCACTAAAAGGATGACCAGAAACATAAAGACCCAGTAGTTCTTTTTCCCAAATTAACTTGGTTTTTAAATCCGCTGGCGGTGCCGGCTCCAAAACAACACCCCTTTCTTCCGTTGTTTTTGGTAAAGAGCCAAACAAAGAAGCTTGTCCATTGTTATTTTCTGGCTTATTTCTTTGACGAATAAAATTAAGAATCACGTCCATGTTTTGCAGCGTTTGATTTCTTTCGCCCAATGAATCCATGGCCCCGGATTTAATCAAGGCCTCCAGAGATTTTTTATTTAAATTTTTATGGTTTACTCTTTTTAAAAAATCATTTAAAGATTTAAATTGGCCTTCTTTTTTTCTATTATCAATAATAGCTTTAGCAATATCAGCGCCCAAATTTTTAATTGCTAATAGTCCAAAAATTATTTCTTGGTCGGAAAGATAGGTAAAGTCTGGCCGCGAATGATTAATATCTGGTGGCAAAACTCGAATGCCGATATTTTGGCATTCTTGAACCGCTTCGGCAATTTTATCTAGATCTTCATATTCGGCTGTCATGACCGCGGTCATAAATTCGCTTGGATAATGGGCTTTTAGATAAGCTGTTTGATAAGCCACCAGAGCATAAGAAGCTGCATGTGCTTTATTAAAACCATAGCCTTTAAAGGGGTCAAACAATTGCCATAAAGCCAAAGCTTTTTCCAGACTAAAGTTGCTATGTTTTTGACAGCCTTCAATAAAAATTTTTTCCTGCTCCGCCATTAATTCTGGTATTTTTTTACCTACTGCTTTGCGAAATTTGTCCACTGTTTCCCAATTATAGCCGGCGATATTAATAGCAATCAAAAGTAAGTCATCTTGGTAGGTAATTACGCCATATGTATCTTTCAGGATCGGCTCTAATTTTGGATCAAGATATTCAATTTTTTTCTTGCCTTGTTTCCTGGCAATAAATTCAGGGATTGATTCCATTGGCCCAGGACGAAACAAGGCGACCATGGCCATAATTTCTTTAACGCTGGTTGGTTTTAATTCCATCAGCCATTTGGTCATGCCAGTACCGCCGAGTTGGAACATGCCAAATGTATGACCGGCCGCAATAAAATCAAAAGTTTTTTTATCGTTTAGTGGCAGCTGCTCTAAATCAATTTTTATGCCTTTGGTTTTTTCAATAATTTTTACTGCTTCGCCTAAAATTGATAAATTTCTAATACCCAAAAAATCCATTTTTACTAAACCAACTTCCTCGCAAGCATGCATTTCATATTGGGTGATAATGTTGCGTTGGACACTCGGGTCTTTTTGTAACGGGGTATAATTGGTTAAAATATCTGGCGCAATTACTACTCCAGCTGCATGAACCGATACGTGCCGGGCACTGCCCTCGATTTTTTTAGCTAAATCAATTACTTTTTGGGCGTCGGTATTGTTTTTATAAATATTTTCTAGTTCCGGCACCAAACCAAGCGCTTTATTAATTGTCATTGGCATACCTTGTGCCCCAAAAGGAATAAGTTTAGCAATTTTATCACCAAATTCATAAGGTAAACCCAGTACTCTGGTGACGTCTCTCACTGAACCGCGCGCCATCATGGTGCCGAAGGTAGCGATATTGGCTACTTTTTCGTGGCCATATTTTTGTCTAGCATATTCTACTACTTCTTCTCGACGATTATCAGCAAAATCCATATCAATATCTGGTGGTGAAGGCCGAAATGGATTTAAAAATCTTTCAAACGGCAAACCATAATCAAGTGGATTAAGAGTAGTGATGTCTACCGTGTAGCTGACTAAAGAGCCAGCTGCTGATCCTCGGGTTGTGGTGGGAATGCTGTGTTCTCTGGCAAACTTGATTAAATCAGAAACAATTAAAAAATATGGCGCATAGCACTTTTTATTAATTACTTCTAATTCATAAGCCAGTCTTTTTTTTGTTTCCTCATCAGCGCCAGGTATTTTTTTATTTAAACCTTCCCAAGAAATTTTTTCTAGGTAATTATTGGGATCAATGTTTTCTGGTAAAGGAAATTGGGGAAATTTAAGCTTGCCTAATTCTAGTTTTAGTTCTACCATGGCTGCAATTCTTTCGGTATTGATAATTGCTTCAGGCACCGCCTTAAAAAATTCTGCCATTTTTTCTGGTTGAATAAAAGACAAATCTGCTCCCGTCATGTTTAATCTTTTTTGGTCATCTAGAGTTTTTCCGGTTTGGACGCAGACGAGCACATCTTGGGCAATTTTATCTTCATCACTAATATAATGTGTATCACGCGCCGCTATCATTGGCGCACCGGTTTTTTTGGCCAAGGCAATTAATTTTTCATTGACTTCCAATTGTTCTTTAACCGCACCAATATATTCTAATTCTAAGAAAAAATTTTCTGGTCCAAATATTTCTTGATATTCTTTAAGTAATTTTTCCGCCTCCCATAAATTATTATTTCTTAAGGCTTTGGGAATTTCCCCATTAAGACAGGCCGAAGTGGCAATAAGTCCGCTTGCTTTTTCTTTTAAAATTTTTTTATCAATCCTTGGTTTGTAATAAAAACCATCCAAGTGCGCTACCGTAGAAAGAAACATCAGGTTTCGATAACCCTCTTCATTTTTAGCCAAAAGAATGAGGTGGCTATTTTTTTCATCAACACCATAATGTTTTAATTGTAATGCCCTAGGCGCCAGATATACTTCACAGCCAATAATTGGCTTAATGTTTGCTTTTAGACATTTTTGGTAGAATTCAATTACTCCATACATTACCCCATGGTCGGTTAAGGCTAAAGCTGGCATTCCAAATTCCACTGCCTTTTTAATATAGTCATCAATTTTTGGCAATCCATCTAGGAGAGAATAGTGAGAATGGTTATGTAAGGAGATAAACATAAAGATAAAATTCAAAAGTAATGATTTAACATTATCATCTTAACAAATACACCCATGCTTGACAAATTTTTTATTAAACAAAAAAAGAGTTATTCTCAGCTCTTTTTTTGTTAATTATATAATTTATTTTTTATTCAGTTTTTGCCTTTTTTGTATTCTTTTTCTGTTTTTTTATTTCTTCTTCATCTTCTTCCATAAATTCTTTTTTCTTATTTTTTAAATAGTCCATTAATTTACCCACACTTTCTACCATCATAAATAGATAATTGGTCGAATTTTCAATTTTATCTTTAAACAAATCTATTAGCCGGTCAATTTTTTCAATCTTACTCTCAACACTTTTGACTATTTTTCTCATTCCACCCACAATCGAAATAAAATAATACAAAAGCCAGCAGAAAAAAACCGTTACCCAGAGAACACAGAAGGCCAGTACTAGATATAAAAGATCTTTAGAAGTTGCTAACATATTTTTGTGTAAAAAATTATAATTTGATTATATCATATTTTTTTAAAAAATGATATAATAAAAGTGGAAAACTAAAAAAAGATATGAACGAACAAAATAAATGGTATTATCAATTGGTATATTTTTTCGTTGCACACCAAGTTTTTTTAAAACGGTTTGGAGTCATGGTTTTGATTTTATTAAATATTTTCCTCTGGGCCAATGTTTGGACCAAATTTGTTGCTTATACTTCCTCCACCGCTGCCTACCGAAAACTTCTGGCCGATTTGACTGTTTTCGAAAGTCCGTGGGCCAATTATCTTAAAAATAGTCAGCCCCAGGAGCTGCAAATTCTTGGCACCTATCAAATTAAAACCGATAAAAATAAATATGATTTGGTGGCTAAAATTAATAATCCTAATTTTCGGTGGCAGGTGCGCCGCCTAGATTATGTGTTTGTGGTTGATGGCTTGCCCTTAACGACCAAAAGCGCCTTTGTTTTGCCTGGTCAGCAGAAATTTTTATGGCACTTTGCTTATCTTTCTGATAACTATCCTGGCGTTGTAGAATTAAAGATTGAAAATGTGCAATGGCAAAAATTTAATGATCGGGAGTTATTAAATGCATTAGATAATTTTGTTATTAATAAAGAAAATTTTATTTCCGAACGTGGTACGTCCGAAGTGGAATTAGAAATAATTAATAATAATAATTTTGGTTGGTGGCAAACCGGCTGGCAAGTTATTTTATATCAAGGTGATTATCCGGAAACAGTTAATTATGTTAGCCTAGATAAATTTTTAGCCGGTCAAACTCGGCAGCTTAGGGTTAGTTGGCTAGAAGCATTATCTACCCCCAGCCGCATTGAAATTATTCCCGACATTGACTTATTAGAGACAAACAACTATATTTGGTTAGGGGAGAATCCCGAAACTCGTTTTGTGCGCGGCACTACAACCAATGTTCAGAAAAATAAATAGTTGTCTTATATGTGGTCTAAATTTTTTTCTTTAATTAAAAATTTTGACTGGCTACTTTTAGTAGCCGTTTTTCTTTTAATTGCCTTTGGTTTATCCACCCTCTATAGTTTAACCTTGAGTAGTGATAACAAAAACTTTAATCCTTTAAATCGCCAGATAGTTTTTAGTCTTTTTGGCTTGGTTTTGTTATTAATAGTTTCTTTTATTGATTATCGTTTTTGGCATGCTTTTGCTTGGTGGTTATATGGTTTGTCTCTTGTACTTTTGATTTCCGTACTTTTTTTTGGTCAAACAATTCAAGGTACAACCGGCTGGTTTGTTTTTGGCCCATTTAATTTGCAGCCAGTAGAAATCGCCAAAATAGCCATTATTATTTTGTTGGCTCGTTTTTTATCTACTAAAGCCAGCCGTGAAAAAATTTCTCTTGATATTTGGTTTAAATCTTTTTTTATTATTTTACCAATTTTATTGTTGGTGGTTTTGCAGCCCGACTTTGGTTCGATGGTCGTAATTTTTTTAATTTGGTTTGCTATGCTTTTTTTAACTGGTATAAAAATTAAACATTTTTTATTTTTTTGTTTGATCTTGGTTATTTTGGCTGTAGTGGGTTGGCAGTTTTTTTTACAACCTTATCAAAAAGACAGGATTATTACTTTTTTGCAGCCGCAATTAGATCCTTTGGGTAGCGGCTACAACGTTCGGCAGTCACTTATCGCTCTTGGTTCTGGCGGGTTATGGGGGCGCGGTCTTGGTCTGGGTACTCAAAGTCAGTTGCACTTTTTACCTGTTTCCGAAGCTGATTTTATATTTGCTGCTCTGGGTGAAGAGTGGGGTTTTGCCGGCACTCTGATCGTTTTTCTTTTATATTTGGTTATTTTTTATCGTCTCTATCGCATCATGCATCACTGCCGCAATGATTTTGGTTTATTTTTAATCTTTGGTTTAACGATGATGTTTTTTATTCAATTTTTGATTAATGTCGGTATGGCCACCGGCGTGTTGCCGGTTACTGGATTGCCTTTACCTTTTGTCAGCTATGGCGGCAGTTTTTTGGTTATGAGCTTAATTGCCATCGGTATGATTGAAAATGTCAAAACGCGCATTAATTAGCATTTTTTTGTTTGACTTTTTATAAAATTCATGCTATACTTATTACTGTTGGTTCGAATAAGCGCAAAATTCACTTATGCCCGCACCTTTAAAAGAATTGTATTTTGTGGTCACGCCCGAGTTTGCTCTTTACACTAAAATTTTTTTCCTTCTGTCACTTATTATTTTTTTAAGCTCTCTCATTTTTATTTAATTTAGCCACTGGCCAATCGGCGGCTAAAAAAAATAAAAATAGCCGCAAAAAATAATCAGGCCGGGGTATAAAAAATAAACCTCGACAAACGAGGCGTTCCTTGTAAAATACAATTCAAAAAACAAAAACAAAAATACCGTTCAATCGGTATTTTTTGTTTAGTCATAAATCTTGAAAAGTGAACAATTTTATGTTAAACTAAGTCCATGAAAAAATTGGCGCCCATTTTTAATTTAACCACTTTTGGCTGCCAGATGAATTATGCTGATTCCGAACGGATTGTGGCTGTTTTGGAACAAGCGGGTTTTAAACAAACCACATCAAGCCAAGCTGATTTTTTAATTTATAATCTATGCTCAGTGCGTCAGCATGCTATTGATCGGATTTGGGGAATCATTAATAAAATTGAAAAACAAAATAAAAATAAAAAAAAACAGCAGATAATTTTAACTGGCTGCATTTTATCCTCAGATAAAAAGAAATTTGCAGAAAAGGGGATAATAATCTTGGCTATTAAAAAGTTAAATGAATGGCCACAAAAAATTAATTCATTAAAACACCTGTCTGCCAAGCGAGCCAGTTTGCTGGCGTCGCAGGCAGGTAAAAGCATTAAAACAAATTATGATAATGAATATTTAAATATTAAACCCCAATATTCTTCCCATTATAGCGCCTATGTGCCGGTTATGACTGGTTGTAATAACTTTTGTTCCTACTGTGCCGTGCCTTATACTCGGGGTCAGGAATATTCTCGGCCAGTTAAAGAAATTTTAGAAGAGGTGAACAATTTAATTGTTCGAGGTTGTAAAGAAATAATTTTACTTGGCCAAAATGTAAATTCATATAGCAATATTCAAGAGATAATTACTAGTACCAGAAAAATGATAAAAAAGATAGGTTTTGTTGAACTATTAAAAATGATTGATAAAATTCCAGGTGATTATTGGTTATCATTTCTTACTTCTCATCCTAAAGATATGACCGCGGAGTTAATAAAATGTTTTAGCACTTGTTTTCATTTAGTACCTTATTTACATTTGCCTCTGCAAACTGGTTCAAACAAAATTCTTAAAGCCATGAATCGTCATTATAATCTAGAGCATTATGAAGATTTAATTAAAAAAATTCGTCAGCTCAACAAAAAGATTAATATTTCCACAGATATAATTGTGGGCTTCCCTGGCGAGTTAGAAGCCGATTTTAAAAAAACCAAAAAAGCTATGGAAAAAATAAAATTTGATATGGCTTATTTGGCCACCTATTCGCCGCGTCCCGGTACCGCCGCCTTTAAATTAAAAGACAATGTTTCCGCCATAGAAAAAGAAAAAAGAAGAGATGTTTTAAATGAGGTTTTAAAAAAGACAGCTTTAGAAAATAATCAAAAAATGTTAGGCTTAATAACGGGGGTTTTAGTTGATCAGGTAAAAAATGGCGTGGCTTTTGGTAAAACCAGAAATTTTAAAAGAATAAAAATTTTAGATAATCCAAGACCAATCAGTTCCAAATTAATTGGTAATTTTATTCGAGTAAAGATTACTAAAGCCAATATTTGGAATTTAGAAGGGGAGTTGGTATCGAATAAAGTTAAAAATATTCAAAGTCGCTGATTAATAAATAAAATAAAAAGCCCCAATGTATGGGGTTCTGGCGTATGAAAAAAACCAAATCTGAAAAGAGAGAAATTCTTAAAAAGAAACAAAAAATTAAAAATAAAAAAGGCGGGACTTTGGCTGGCCAAATATCTCGCCTCGAGGTTGTAAAAAAATATGCCGGGCATGCTAAATTATTGAAATAATTGCACGCCCAAGGAACAAAGATACGCCTCGCACAATATCCTTAGCTCCTCGCACAAAATGAACAGCAGCTTTGCTTGCTTTGTTCCTAGAATTAAAGCCGCTGCTAACCCGCCTGGTCTGGCACCAGGCAAAAGAGGTGTGCCGGCACCAATAATAACGCCGGTGTAGCCAAGTCCCCGTAGCCAATCGATTACTCGATTGCTGGCGTGGTGTAAGCTTTTTTTTGCCTTTTCTTTAATCAGTTTACACCAAGTGGCAATAATGGTGACCAGAACAACAATCCAGCCAACCATTATTTTTAAAAACGGCAGACTAGTAGTTTTTTTGTCTGTAATTTTTTTTATACTATTGATGGTGGCTTTTATTTCTTCTTTTTTCCAATTCTGCCATTGGCGGTAAAATTGCGCCATTTTTTTTTGTGCTATAATAAGTCTAGCAAACCGATGTGGCCAGAAAATAATAGCCACCGGGACATTGGCAAAACAGGAAACAATAAAAAAAACCTGCCACCACAGTAATTCCATGGCTGTCCAAACCGGCACCGAGCTTTCCGGCATGAACATTGTCTGGAGAATAATCAAAAAATACAAAAATATTTTTTCTGATAATTCCATTGCCCATCCTCCCGATGTGAATTTTATCTTTTTATTAATTTTTTTATTAACTTTGTTTAGTTAATATAATTTATCATATTAATTATATTATGTCAATATTAAAACCAAAAATCATTGTTATTCTCGGTCCCACAGCTACTGGTAAAACAAAATTAGCTGTCAAATTAGCTGCCAAATTTAATGGCGAAATTATTTCTGTTGACTCGAGACAAGTTTATCGCGGCATGGATCTTGGCACTGGCAAAGATTTGAGCGAATATAGTTTGTCATCCCAGCGAAAGCTGGGATCCAGAAATAAAAATAAGTGGATTCCGGATCAAGTCCGGAATGACAATTCTTTTGTCCCTTATCATCTAATTGATGTGGTTAATCCGAATCAAAAATTTAATGTCGCTAAATATAAAAAATTAGCACTAAAAGCCATTAATAATGTCATCGCGCGTGGTAAATTGCCCATCGTGGTTGGCGGTACCGGCCTTTATCTTTCCGCTTTGATTGATAATTATAATATTCCCGCTGTTAAGCCCAACATAAAATTGAGAAAAAAAATCGAAAAAATGGAAACTTTGGAAAAAATAAAATTATTAAAAAAATTAGATCCAGCCGCTTTAGAATTTGTAGATACTAAAAACCCACGACGTCTAGACCGCGCACTTGAGGTTTGTTTATCTGGACACAAGTTTTCTGCTTTGCGGCAGAAAAAAAACCCGCTTTTTAATCCGCTTATTATTGGCATTAAATTTCCCCGTGAAATTATTAATCAAAGAATAGACCAGCGGGTTGATGAGCGTCTGAGAGAGGGGATGATTAAAGAAATAGAACTGTTACACCAAAAAGGAGTCAGTTGGCAGCGGTTGGATGATTTTGGTTTGGAATATCGCTATATTTCTCGCTATTTGCGCGGTCAGTATCCCAAAGAAGAAATGATTAAATTATTAAAAATTGCCATTCATCAATTTGCCAAACGCCAGTTGACTTGGTTTAAAAGAGATAAAAGAATTAAGTGGGTAAAAAATTATGATTCAGCGGAAAAATTGGTTAATCTTTTTTTAAAATAAAACCCGTTAATTTAAAAAGCCCAAAATTTCTGGGCTTTTTATTATGATAAAAAGTTAGAAAAATTAATTTTTATCACTTAGTTTTTTTATCAATATTTGTTCTGCTTCCATTGGTTCTGCTTGACCTTTTGACTCTTTCATCACTTGGCCTAAGAAAAATTTTAACAGAGCAACCTTACCAGCTTTAAATTGAGCGACCTGTTCGGGATTTTTATTAATTATTTCTGTTATTACTTTTTCCAAATCAAAATCAGTAGTTGTCTTTAAATCCTCATCTTCCAAAATTTGTGATGGATCACCCCCAGTTTCGAGCATTTTTTCTAAAAGAATATTAGCGTTTTTGCTGGAAACTTTTTTCGTTAAAATCATGGTAATAAATTCGGCCATATTTTCCGCGCTAATGGTATTTTCTGCCCAACTTAATTTGCGCGCGGTCAATAAGCCGGCTAATTTACTCGTGAGCCAGCCAGCCATTAATTTAAATGCCTTATCTTTATTATTTTGCCAGATTTCTTCTGCGGTGCCTTCAAATTCGCCACAATCTTGTAGCCAAATTTTTATTTCTGAAACAATTCTTTCAGTATAGTCGGCCAAGAGGGGATCGCTCGTAATAATTTTTGCATCAGAATTATTAAAACCATATTCCTCGCTGAATCTTTTTCTTTTATCAGCCGGCAATTCTGGCAATTCTCGTTTTATTTTTTTCAGATCGATCTCTTTATTGTTTGCTTTAAAAATAAGCGGCGGAATATCTGGTTCGGGGAAATAACGATAATCAGCCGAACCCTCTTTGGCGCGCTGGGAAAAAGTTTCTGCCACGCTTTCGTTCCAACCACGCGTTTCCTGGATAATTTTTTCATTAGCCTCTAAAATTTTAGTTTGTCTTTTTATTTCATAATCAATCGATTTTTCTACTGCGCGGAAAGAGTTTAAATTTTTTATTTCTACTTTAGTACCGAGATTTTTTGTAGCCGAGAGAGAAATATTAACTTCACAGCGCATCTGACCCTTTTCCATATTGGCATCAGAAATTTCCAGTTCGCGTAAAATCGCCTGTAATTCCTGGCAGAATTCTTTAGCTTCTGCCCCTGATTCAATTTCTGGTTCAGTTACCAGTTCCATTAAAGGCACGCCAGCGCGATTAAAATCGATTAGCGTTCCTTCTTTGGTATGTGTTAGTTTGGCCGTATCTTCTTCTAAGTGAATTCTGGTGATCCCAATTTTTTTCTGATTAATTTCTAGATAGCCATCTTGGCATAGTGGCGCATCATATTGGGAAATTTGATAACCCTTGGGTAAGTCCGGATAAAAATATTGCTTGCGGTCGAATTTTGATTTTTCTGCCAATTCACAATTTAGGGCCAGGCCAGCTTTAATAACTGCTTTTATGGCTGCTACATTTGGCACTGGCATGGTGCCTGGATGCGCCAGACAAATTGGACAAACATTTTTATTGGCAGCCAAAATTTCTGCGCTGCCAATTTTTTCATTTTCATTTAAACAACCACAAAACATCTTGGTTTTGGTTTTCAATTCTATATGAATTTCCAGGCCGATAGTTGGTTGATAGTTTTTTGCGGTTGTCATTCCGAGGAGTGAAGCGACGAGGAATCCCGTAGCTAGACACTAATTTAATTTATTCTGTTTTAACTTTATCATAATTTTTTAAATAAAAAAAGTCCCGTAGCACGGGACTGTTCCTTTTTTATGTTTTTATTATAAAAGTCGTTCTAATGTGTTCAAAAACACTGATTTGATTACCTTGAGCTGGAATTGTTTGCCAAATATCTGGAAATTTTTGTCGGCAAAAATTATAACCTGCAATTACCTTGTTTAGAAAGCTTTTTTTTTCAAAGAGTTCACCTTGAGCACCTTGTTTTTTTAAGCGGCGCATGGCTTCTGCGGCTTCAATTTCTAAATAAAAGACAAGATCTGGCAATGGCATTTTTTTGTGCCAATTAACTATTTTCTGTGGGTTTATGCCAGCGCTATAACCATAAGCGATGGTTGAAAAAAAATAACGGCAACAAATCACTGTATAGCCAAGATTTAACCGCCTTTTTATTTGGCGCACATGACAGCAGCGATCCCAGTAGTACATTCTTTGAAAAAACAGAGGTGAAATTTTAATGTGCTTAGCCAGCATCAAATGAATTAATCTCCCAAACACATTGCTCCTTGTGGGCTCGAAAGTAAAAAATACTTTTTTCCCCAAGTTGTTTTTAATGTATTTTACCAATAAATCTGCTTGTGTATCTTTACCACTTTTGTCAATTCCCTCGAAAACAACAAAGAAAGGTTTTTGGTGATTCATAGGGCCCCCTTTTTAAAGTTTTTTATTGGTTTATAATTTATTATTTTTTATTTTTAATTATTAATAATTTAACACATTTTATTTTAAAGCGTCAAATTTGCTTTTTGTAGCTAATTTTGTTAAAATTTAGCTATCTTTAAACGCTTTTATGTCTCTTTTATCAAAAATATTTGGCGATGCTAATGAAAAAGTTATCAATCGTCTACAAAAACGAGTTGAGGAAATCAATGCTCTGGAACAAAAAATCCAGAGTTTAACTGCGTCCGAATTTAAGCAGCGAACCCAAGAATTTAAAGAAAAACTAGCCGACAAGGAATATGCCGAGCAACAAAATATTTTAAACGAAATTTTACCGGAATGTTTTGCCTTGGTACGCGAGGCCGCTAAAAGAACTTTGGGCCAGCGACATTATGATGTGCAGCTCTTGGCTAGCATGGTTTTACATGAAGGCAATATTTCGGAAATGAAAACCGGTGAAGGTAAAACCTTGGCTGCTACCGCTGCCGTTTATTTAAATGCCTTAACTGGCCGCGGAGTCCATGTGATTACCGTTAATGATTATTTAGCTCGTCGCGATGCTGTTTGGATGGGGCAAGTTTATGCTTATTTGGGTTTAAGCACTGGTTGTTTAAATCATGAAATAGCCTATCTTTATCAAGATAAATCAGAAATTCAAAATCCGAAATCAGAAACAAATTCAAATTTAGAAATTCAAAATGATAAAAAAGATGAATTAGATAAAAAACGCGATGTGGTGGGTGGGTATAAAATAGTGGAAGATTATTTATTACCAGTGCCGCGGCGACTAGCTTATGGGGCTGATATTACTTATGGTACTAATAATGAATTTGGCTTTGATTATTTGCGTGATAACATGGTACAAAGTTTGAATTATAAAGTTCAGCGTTCTTTGCATTTTGTTATTGTCGATGAAGTTGATTCAATTTTAATTGATGAGGCGCGCACTCCTTTAATTATTTCCGCGCCTGATTCCGAACCAACTGATAAATATCGGCAATTTTCTCAATTAGTTTCCCGTCTGGAAGAAAACACTGATTACAATATTGATGAAAAAATGAAAAGCGCCACTTTGACAGAAGCGGGTATTAAAAAAATGGAAAAATGGTTAGGTGTAGAAAATATTTATACTGATCGAGGCATTCGCGATGTTCACCATGTTGAACAGGCGCTGCGTGCTCGCGTTTTATTTAAAAAAGACCGTGATTATGTGACTAAAGACGGCGAAATTATTATTGTCGACGAGTTTACTGGCCGCTTAATGCTTGGTCGGCGCTATTCTGATGGTTTGCATCAAGCCATTGAAGCCAAGGAAGGGGTGCAAATTAAGCAAGAATCAGTTACCATGGCCACCATTACTTTTCAAAATTATTTTCGCATGTATCAAAAATTATCCGGCATGACCGGCACGGCTGCGACCGAGGGCGAGGAGTTTGCTAAGATTTATAATTTAGATGTTATTATTATTCCGACTAATAAACCCATGGTGCGCCTAGATAAATCCGATGTAATTTTAAAAACTGTTGAGGAAAAATATAATTTTATTGTGCAAGAAGTTAAAAAGAGACACGAAAAAGGCCAACCAGTTTTAGTGGGTACCATTTCTATTGAAAATAATGAATATTTATCTGAGTTATTATCTCGTGCTGGTGTGCCACACCAAGTTTTAAATGCTAAACAACACGAAAAAGAGGCCGAAATTATCGCTCAAGCCGGAAAATTAGGTGCCGTCACTATTGCTACCAATATGGCCGGCCGCGGTGTCGACATTATTCTTGGTGGCAATCCGCCTGATTTGTCAGAACAAGAAAAGGTTAAGGCCGCGGGGGGCTTATGTGTGATTGGTTCGGAACGTCATGAGTCGCGACGGATTGATAATCAATTGCGCGGTCGTGCTGGCCGTCAGGGGGATTCGGGTGAATCACAATTTTTTGTTTCCATGGAAGATGATTTGATGCGCATTTTTGGCGGCGAAAGATTAAAATCTTTAATGAACACTTTGGGTTTGCCTGACGGCATGCCCATTGAAAATAAATTAATTTCTAATTCCATTGAAAAAGCGCAGATGAAAGTTGAAGGACATAATTTTGACATTAGAAAACACTTGGTTGAATATGATGACGTGATTAATAAGCATCGCGAAACCATCTATCGCAAAAGAAATGAAATCTTATTATTAGCGCGGACTAACGCGGAAGATAACGCTGACTTACGCGGACAAGATAATGAGAAATTAAGAAATAAAGAAATAAAGAAATTAAGGGAAATTGTTTTAGATTATGTTAAAGATGAAATTGTGAATGTGGTTAATTTTCACACCTCAAGCGAACATGAAAGCGAGTGGAATCTAAAAGAGATTTTCGAGGTTATGAACACGATCTTTTCTGCCAAAGAAACACTGGAAATAGAGCAATTAAGAAATAAAGAAATTGAGGGCAATAATTTAAAAGAAAAATTGATTAACTATTTTTATCAGTTAGCTGCAGAGCAATACACGGAACTTGAAAACAAAATTAATAATGATGAAAATCTTAAAAAGCAATTTGGCGAAAAAATAAAGCCCATGAATTTAATCGAGACCACCATTCTTTTGCGCTCGATTGATACTTTGTGGGTCGAGCATATTGATGCCATGGATCACATGAGAACCGGTATTGGCCTCGTGGGTTATGGCCAGAAAGATCCACTGGTGGAATATAAAAATCAAGCTCACCGCCTGTTTAAAGAGTTGTTGGAAAATATCAGAAGGCAAGTTGTCTATTCTATTTTTAAAGTTTCTGTTTCGCCAACCGCCAGTCAGCGACAAGTTTTTAGCGATCAGCAACAAGTAGATGTAAACTCCAAATTAACTGTGAATAAAGAAAAAGTCGGCCGTAATGACCCCTGCCCATGCGGAGCGACTAAACCAGATGGCTCACCAATTAAATTTAAGCATTGTCATGGCAAATAAAGTTTTTTTGTTAAACTAAGCAAAGCCCCTCTTTTCGCGAAAGGAGGGACGGAAGTGTAAAAAAATTTAAGAAATGTCATGGCTAATAATTATGGACATTAAAATAGAAATTAATGAAAACGAACAAAAAGAAAAATTTGAACCAAAAATTGAAATTGGTGGTTTTAGTGATATAGAATCAAGTATTATATTTTCTGCCATCTCAAAAACAATCGACCATCGTTGGGGAAATGAACAAAATAAACAGGCGACCGAAATAATTAAAAATCAACAAGTTGAAATAAGCGAGGAATTATTAACTGCTTATGACGAAATTAAACGATTAGCTCATGACGACGAGGAAACTTTAAGATGGTTAGCTTTTGTGGCTGGAAAAGACCAAAAATCACAGCAGGCAATTATTGATCAAATGGTTAAATACAAGGATTTTAACCAGGAAGATGCTTTAGAACTACTTTTGAGATTCATTAGTTTTTATTTGCAGATAAAAGAAAAAATAGACTTATCTGAGATCATAAATTTTACTAGTCATGATATTGATAAAAGAAAAGAGCAACTTCCAGAATTAGAGAGGAAGATTAATGAAGCAATAAAATTTTTTAATCCTCGGCCATCGCGCCTCAAAAAAATTATTTATTTGCCAACCAACCCTTTAACCAAGGAACAATCAGGCTACGGTTTGGAGATAGATGAAAATTATTATGTCAGCGCCGAGCTTGGCAACGAAATTAATGAAATTCATGAATTTTTGCACAGCATAATTAATCCGGTCATGGAAAAGATTAAGCTCTCCGCAGATGATGAAAAAATAATTTTAGAACTTTGTCCTAATAAATTAAAAAGTTACCAATATCCCCAAAGTATTTTAACCGAAGAAATAATTAGGACTTATAAAACAGGATTTAAAAAAGAAAATGAGCCAAGTTTTGATAATTTTAGAGCTAAATTATTAAGTGCTGATAAATCAAAATTACAAAAGATGTTGAACGATGAAAAACAACAAGAAGGTGCTGCTATGGCGGCGAGCGTTACAGAATTATTAACAAATGATAAAATAATGAGGAGGTATTATGAGAAATACGGGCGAGATATCTTGTCTGAAAGAATTTGGCAATTTTTTGCGGCTTATAGCACAAGCGGCAGCGAAGATTTTGAAAGTTATTTTTTAGATCATTACCAAGATATTTTACACAAAAATCAATCATGAAAAATAAAATAAAAAATAAAAAAATTACTGGCCGGGTAAGTTTGGAAAAATTTTATCATTTTAATTGTGGGCATTGTCATAAATGGTGGGGGATTGGCGATGCCCCAAATAAAAGAAAAGATTGGTTTTGTCCGTAGTGTGGTAAAGAACAAATTATTAAATCAAGATTTAAAAAAACATGTTAAAGTATCATTTTTTTTCTATTTATCGACCAGTGTCTCGAGATTTTTTTAATTTAGCCAAAAAAAGATACTCGGCTAAAATAAAAGAAAAAAGTATTCAAAAATTATACCAATATAAAAATTGGCCACAAGAAGATTCCTTGTGTTTTAGCAAAAAATTTCCCATTTTTTGTGTTACCGACGGCGTTACCCTTGATCCTAAAAGAGAATTTGGCTATCCTAATCCTTCCGGGGCCTATTTAGTGGCTGATATATTTGCCAAACAGTCAGTAAAAAAGAGCAGCCAGTTATATGATAATTTTAATTTAAATTCTCTAAAAGACATTTTTAAATTTGGTAATCAGGCTGTTAAAAAAATTAATGATTCTCATGGTCGAATTAAGAACAAGATAAATTACCTAGATTTTGATTTATTTGCTTGCACTGCGGCCAATGTAATCTTAAAAGATAATTATTTATATTGGAGTACTATTGCCGACGCTTTTGTGGCTGTGTTTGATAAACAAGGCAAACAAAAATTTTGTTCGCCTGATGGTTGGCGCTTTATGAAAATGTCTAAAATTTTTGATGAAAATGCCAAACATATTTTTATTCGCCGATTTTTACGCAATGGTTTTAAAAATAGTAAAAAGATTGGTTATGGCGTTGTTACGGGCGAAGAAAAAGCCATTAAATATTTAGATTGTGGTAAAATAAAGTTAGCATCAGAAGATTTGATTGTTTTAGGTACCGATGGTTATTATGAATATTTGGCTGAAAGCAGATTTATTGAATTTATTAGGAACAAAAATCAAAGATCTTTGTTTCTTTTGGAAAAGGAATTAATTAATAAAGATCCAAGTAAATATGGTCACGAGCGCACTTTAATAGCCATAAAAATTTTATAATATTTTATGCTAAATAAATCATTGGAAAAAATAGACCCAACATCAACTAAAATTGAAAGTGATCCAAAAGAAACTTGGGAAACCGCGGTTGATTCCTGGGTAGAAGATAAAATCCAAAGAGAATTGGAAAAAATCATTAAACAGAAATATTTAGGAAAAGGTCCAACTGTTATAGAAAAGATGAGACATGATTGGTCAAACAGATTAGCGGCGGAAAATAATTTACGTAATAAATTAAAAAAGATTTTACCCCATGTTCTTTCTCAATTAGCCGTCCACGGTTCACCAACTATTGATAAAGACGGCCACAGAATTATTGCCGCTTACCCGGATTTAGATGGCAAAACTTGTTTGGGGCTGCTCAAACTAGCTGGTTGGAAGTTAAGCAAAGAAAAAATTTCATATCCTGAATTTTCCGATCGCAAAACAGCCACAGTTCATATGGATGTTGCCCAATATGATGGAGTTGCTTTACTTAAAGAGGTCGATGGCCAGCTGGAAACGATTGATTTATCAGATCAAGAAAAAATCATAAAATTAAATAAGAGTGATTTTTGGTGGCGATTAGGTTTAATTATTGATCATCATCCAGAATCTATGGAACCTTCTGCTGCCGGCATGGTTTTTAAATTACTGGATAAACTTGGTCTTTTAAGCAGTTCTCAGAATTTTGAAAATGCACCCCTGTCAACAGGGGAAAGAAACAAACTAATTAAGTTGATCAAATTTGTTGATTTGGTTGATAGTTACGGTTATCAGGCTTTGGGTGACCCTAAACATTTTTATCAATCAGATCGTACTATTTTGGGTTTGAATCGATTTATGACTTTTGAAAATTTGTGGAAATTTTTTAAAGAAACGGACGGAGATTATCTCCGCCAATTATCTGACCAGGAATTAAAAAAATATGGTTTTATCTATACTGACAAACATGGTAAAATTGTAAATAATCAAGAAAAACAAAAGAGAGTTGTTGATTCTTCCTCGGAAAAGTTAAAAGAACTTTTGGCCAATGGTTATATTATAGATAGTAAATTTGGTAAAATTGTTATTGATGTTGATAGCGAATTAACTGGTGGCGCGATCGCCGCTCAATCTGTTGGCGCTGGTTATTTAAAATGGAACTCAGTCAGTCATACTTTATATTTATTTGCTAATCAGGAATTAGATCCAAATTTATTTGATTACGGCACCAGAGTCAGAAGATTATCGTGGGTAATGCCAGCCGGTCTTGGTAGAACCTCTTATAATTTAAAAGGTATTATTGCCAGATTGGGCGGTCAGATTGTTGCTAGCAGTAAATTAGAAGAATATTTAAATAAAAATTAATTAATTATTTTTATTGTCATTCTTAGTGGAGTTCCGAGTACTCGTGATCGAAACTCAGCGAAGAATTTAAATGAGATCCTTCACTAATCGTTCAGGATGACAATTAGCATCTATGAAAAAAATAAAAATTTCGGTGGAAGTGTCGGCCCGGCACATTCATTTAAGTCAAAAAGATTTAGAAAAACTTTTTGGCAAAAATTATCAATTGAAAAAGAAGAAAGATTTATCCCAGCATGGCCAGTTTGCGGCCGCAGAAGAAGTGTCGACTGTCGATGATCCGCGCTATAAATTTCGCGTGGTTGGTCCAGTACGGCCGGAAAGCCAAGTGGAATTGGCATTGACCGATGCTATCCGTTTAGGTATTGAAGCGCCGATAACTTTGTCTGGTGATTTAAAAAAAATTAAGCCTCAATTGGCAATTAAAGGCCCACGGGGTACAATTAAAGTAAAAGCCATGGTGCCTAAAAGACATCTGCATTGTTTAACCAGTGAAGCCAAAAAATTGGGTTTGAAAAAGGGGCAGCTGGTAAAAGTAGAAATTATTGGTGCTCGCGGTTTGATTTTTGATAATGTGGTTGTGCGGCCAGAAAATAAATATAGCTTGTCTTGCCATCTTGATACCGATGAAGCTAATGCTTGCGGGTTAGGAAAAGTGTGCGGGTTTGGATTTTTGATAACTTAAAAATAATTACCCCTAATATAATACGGGATCCTATCACTTCGATATTCATCGGAGTTCAGGATGACAACCCTAATGAAAAACATTTTAGTTTTTAATCTCGGCTCCACTTCTTTTAAATTCGAACTGTTTGACAGTGAAAGTTTTGCGTCGCTTAAAAAAGGTGCTTATGAATTAAAGCCAAAGACGGCGAGTGATTTGCAAACCGAAATTAATAAAATTTTTCGCGAGGCCCTGCGCGCGGTTGGGGATACTAGTGAAATCGAAGTTATCGGTCATCGGTTTGTTCATGGCGGTGATGTTTTTCAAGAAAATACGCTTGTTACCACCGAAATAATTGAGGCGCTTGAAAAACTAAACGATCTGGCTCCACTTCATAACCCCTATAATTTAGCTGGCATCAAAGCTGCTATGGAATATTTACCAGCTATAAAAAATTACGCCGTTTTTGATACAGCCTTTTTTAAAGATTTGCCCTTAGCCAGCAAAATTTATCCTTTGCCTTGGCCTTATTATGAAAAATTTGGCTTAAAGAAATTTGGTTTTCATGGCACTTCCCATTGTTATGCCGCCAAAAAAGCTTGTGAAGAATTGAGTTTAGATCTTAATCAAGCCAAATTAATTACCATACATTTAGGTGGCGGTTGTTCAATTGCGGCCATTGAAAAAGGCAGACCAATCGATACTTCCATGGGCTTTACTCCTCTGGAGGGATTAATGATGTTAACTCGAACCGGCGACCTTGATCCGGCGGTGGTTTTAGAAATTTTGCAAGGATTTTTACGCAGTAATTTGTCTGCGGAACAGGCGATTATTGAAACCAAAAAATTACTTAATTTTTCCTCTGGCATTAAAGGTATTAGCGGCTATAATGATTATTTAGAATTGTTAAAAGCAGTTGGCTTTGGTGAGCCACGAGCTAAGTTGGCTTTTGAAATGTTTATTCAACGGATTAAAAAATATCTTGGTGGTTATTTGGCGCTTTTAGGTGGCGCTGACGCCATAGTTTTTACGGGAAAAATTGGTGCTGGCCAACCCCAGACACGCCGTAAAATTTGTGATAAAATGAAAATATTGGAAGGAATTGAGATCGTAGTAGTCCAACCGCATGAGGAATTAGCGATAGCCAGGGAAATTCAAAGAATTACGATTTAAGAATTATGAATTATGAATGCGAAAAAATTGTTTTACAATTTTTTCGCTCTTAAATCTTATCTCTTAAATCCCTCTCTTCTTTCACAAAATTTAATTAAAAAATAAATAATTTTTATGAATAATTTTTCCATTAAGATTGTCGGCCCAGCTGGCTTTGGCATTAAAGTCACCGGACAAATTTTAGCCAAGTATTTTTTACGCTCAGGCGCAAATGTTTTTGCCTATACTGAATATCCTTCACTTATCCGCGGCGGACACAATACTTTTCAAATAGATGTTTCTCTTGAGCCCATTCATTCCGCCTCAGAAAAATGTGACTTATTGATTGCTTTAACCAAAGAGGCTCTAGAGAAAGAACAACACAATCTAAACAATAAGGCCATTATAATTTGTGATGAAAGCGTGGCACCGGACCTTCGCTTGCGCAAAGGTGACAACATAGTCAGAGTTTCTTTAGTAGAATTAGCAAAAAAAAGCGGTGGGGAGTTAATGAAAAATACTGTAGCTATTGGCGTGGCGCTGGGATTATTGGATTATTCCCCTAATATTATCAATGACATTATTGAAGAATCTTTTGGTCATAAGGGCGATGTAGTTGAACAAAATAAAAATGCTTTTAATCTTGGTTATGAGTGGGGAAAAGCCAATAAAACGACTAACACAAATGAATATAGTATGAAAGGTTTAAAGAAAAAAAACAATAGTTTGTTAATGACTGGTAATCAAGCTTGTGCACTGGGTGCCATTGCTTCTGGTTGTCAATTTTATAGTGCTTATCCTATGACGCCAGCCACCGAAGTTTTGCATTATTTGGTGGCCAAAGAAAAAGAAACTGGCATTATCGCGCATCAAGCGGAAGATGAGATCGCCGCTATTCACGCTGCTTTGGGCGCTTCTTTTGCTGGTGCGCGCGCAGCTACCGGTACTTCTGGCGGTGGTTTTGCTTTAATGAACGAGGGTTTGTCATTAGCTGGGCAATTAGAATTACCCGTAGTTATTTTTGAAGTGATGCGGCCAGCTCCGGCCACTGGACTGCCCACTTGGACCGAGCAAGGCGATTTAAAATATGTGATTAATGCTGCCCATGGTGAATTTGCGCGTGCGGTTTTAGCACCGGGCAACCCCGAAGAATGTTTTATTTTAACTCAAAAAGCTTTTAATTTAGCTGACAAATATCAAATTCCCGTTTTTGTTTTGTCTGACAAATTTTTAGGTGAATCATCTTATACTGTATCTGAAAAAATATTTAATCAGGTTGAAAAAAAAGTATCCAGTGTTCAGTATCAATTGTCAAGGCAAAATGAAAATTTATTTGCCCGTTATAAATTAGAAAAAGATGGTATTTCATCGCGTACTATTCCCAGTGTCGCCGGCGGCGAATATATTGCCAATTCTGATGAGCATGATGAGTTTGGTTTGACTAACGAAGAAGCAGAAAATAAAAAACATAACACTGAAAAAAGAATGAAAAAATTAGCCGAGTTAAAAAAAGAAATACCTTTGCCCACTTTGTATGGTGATGTCGACGCTGATATTACACTCGTCTGTTGGGGTTCGATGCTGGGACCGTGTCTAAACGCAGTGTCAGAGTGCCAGAGCGTCAAAGTGTCAAAGAAAAAAATTAATGTCATGCATTTTAGTTATGTCTGGCCACTGCCTTTGGGTCTAGATAAACATTTAAATAAATTTAAAAAATTAGTGTTAGTGGAAAATAATTATCAAGGCCAGTTGGGCCAATTAATTCGCGAAGAAACTGGTCTGGAAATTAAAGATAAAATTTTAAAATACGATGGCCGACCTTTTTGGCCGGAGGAGATAATAAGGAAAATAGAGAAAATATAAAAAATAAATAAAAAAATATGTCAATAGATAAAAAAATTACCCCTCAATCATATCACACTTCCTATTTACCAACTTGGTGTCCGGGTTGTGGCGATTTTGGCATTATGGCCGCTATTAAAAATGCCCTATCTGAATTACAAATTCCTTCGCACAACGTGGTGATTGTTTATGGCATTGGCTGCGCTGGCAATATGGCCTCTACCATTAAATGTTATGGGTTTCATTCGCTGCACGGGCGTGCTTTACCAGTGGCCTTGGGCGCTAAAATCGCTAATAAAAATTTAACCGTGATTGCTGTAGCTGGCGATGGCGATCAATACTCGGAGGGCACTAATCATTTAATTCATCTGGCACGTTATAACTCCAACATTACTTTAATCGTGGCCAATAACCGTTTGTTTTCCTTAACTACCGGCCAAGCTTCACCCACCACTCCCGAAGGCACGGCCACTAAAACTACTCCTTGGGGTGAAATCAAGCATGAATTTAATCCCTTGGCCTTATCTTTAGTTTCTGGTACGACTTTTGTGGCTCGTGGTGCCGCTTTTAATTTATCACATTTGACTAATTTAATTAAGCAAGGCATTAAACACCCCGGCTTTTCCCATATTGATGTTTTACAACAATGTGTCACATTAAATAAAATAAACACTGTCGAGTGGTATCAACAAAGAGTTTACGAATTAGGCGCCAATTATGATAAAAATAATTATCAATTAGCCTTAGATAAAGCACTCGAAACAGAAAAACTGCCCATTGGAATTTTTTATCAAACCAAGCGTCCGGTTTATGAAGAAAAAATTGATTGGACAGCTGGCACTAATGCCATTACTGAAAAAATCGTGTTTAATAAAGAGAAATTATTGAAAGAATTTGAATAAAATTTGTAACTCCGGCCTTCAAGCCGGATTAATTAGATAAGATATCCATGCCTCAAAAATGGCTAATCAAAAAACCAGTGCCTTCTGACTGGCAAAAAAAATTTCCCGCTTATGGCGGGATTATTTTGCAATTGCTTTATGATCGTGGTTTAGACACAGAGGAAAAAATTGAAGAATTTTTTAAACCAGATTTTACCCAAGATTTGCATGATCCATTTTTATTTAAAGATATGAAAATTGCAGTGGAAAGAATTAAGCAGGCTATTGCCAAGCAGGAAAAAATTTTAATTTATGGCGATTATGATGCAGATGGAGTAATAGCTACAGTAGTGGTAGAAAAAAGTTTAAAAAAACTTGGCGCAAAATATGTTGCTATTTATATTCCCCACCGCGATATTGAAGGTTATGGTCTGAATAATTTAGTTGTACAAAAAATAATCGCTGATAAAATAGATTTAGTTATCACTGTTGATTGTGGCATTACCAATTTGGAAGCTATAGCTGAACTTAAAAAAAATAAAATTGATACTATTATTACTGACCATCATTTGGCCGGAGAAAAATTACCAGAAGCTTTAGCTATTTTAGATTGTTCTTTGCAAAATGAGCCATATCCATTTAAAAAACTGGCTGGCGTTGGAGTGGCTTATAAATTATCTCAAGCCTTATTTTTATCAGCAGAAAATCCAGAACAATATTTGGCTTTTGAAAAATGGCTTTTAGATCTGGTAGCTATTGGCACCATCGGCGATGTGTCGCCAATTTTGGGCGAAAATAGAACCCTGGTATCTTATGGTTTAAAGGTTTTAAATAAAACTCCGCGCAAGGGCTTGCAAGAACTTATTCGCGTGAGTAGTTTATCCAATGGCGACGAATTAAAAGATTTGCCGCTCGGCTCTATATTATATGATTTAGATGTGAGAAATATTAGTTTTCAATTAGTGCCAAGAATTAATGCCGCTGGCCGAATTGACCATGCTAATTTGGCCTATAATTTGCTGACTACTGAAGACGAATTGGAAGCCATTGCTTTGGCTCGCGATATTCAGGAAAAAAATTTGGAACGACAAAAAATTGCCGAGCAAATGCTAATGGAAGTTGAGGAAAGCCTGAAAACACTTGATGATAAAGAAAAAATTATAATTATTTTTAATAAAAATTGGTTGCACGGACTTTTAGGTTTGGTAGCGGGTAAATTAAAAGATAAATACAATCGGCCAATAATTTTATTTACTTTAAATAATGGCATTATGGCTGGCTCGGGCAGAAGCATTAAAGAATTTAATATTACCGAAGCTTTGGGGCAGTGCTCTGAATTTTTAGAACGTTTTGGCGGGCATAGCCAAGCTTGCGGTTTGGGCATAAAAGGGGAGGCTAATTATCAAAAATTTGTTGAAAAAATTAAAAAATTAGCTAGTGAAAAATTAAAAGATGTCGAGTTAATACCGACTTTAGAAATTGATGCCGAGGTTAATTTAAAAGATTTGGATTGGCAATTGATTGATGATTTAAAAAAATTTGAACCTTTTGCCGAGGCCAATCCAGCACCTTTATTTTTAGTTAAAAATCTAGAAATTGTGGACATGACAACTGTTGGCAAGGAGGGCAAACATTTGCGTTTTCAGTTGAAACAAAACAATTTAATACGCAAGGCGATTTCTTTTGGTACTGCTCTTGAATGGGGGAGTCAAATAAAAGTTGGCGATATTATCGATGCGGTTTTAGAATTAGGAGTAAATGAGTGGAATGGTTCGCGCGAACTGCAGTTGAAGGTCATAGACTTTAAAGGTTGTCATCCTGAGCGATTAGCGAAGGATCCCGTGTTATCATAACAAATATGAGAATCAAAAGACCAAAAAATTATTGTACTTACATCATGTCTAATCAAAGAAACACTGTTTTTTATACTGGTATTTCTGGATATCTGCCTAATAGAGATAAACAGCATGAAAGAAAAAAGAAAGAAGGTTTTACAAAAAGGTATAATATTAATAAGTTAGTTTATTTTGAATGTTTTAATAAACCGCTTGAAGCTATAAAACGAGAAAAAGAAATCAAAGGATGGAGAAGGGAAAAGAAGATAAATTTAATTAAACTAATAAATCCAAATTTTAATGATTTAAGTTTAATTTGGGAGCGATTTTGGAAAACCGGGGTGCTGGTAATCACACGGGATTCCTCGTCGCTTTACTCCTCGGAATGACAACCTCAAACTATGAATAAAAAACTTATCATTTATACTGACGGTGGCGCTCGTAACAACCCAGGGCCCGCTGGCATTGGCGCGGTGATTTTTGATGCCAAAAATTTAACCAAACCTTTGTATCTACACAAAAAATATATTGGCGAAACAACCAATAATCAAGCAGAATATAAAGCTGTGGTTTTGGGCTTGGAAGAAGCAAAAAAACTTGGCGTCACTGAAGTCGAGGTGCGCTTGGATTCCGAACTTGTTTGCAAACAAATTAATGGCCAATATAAATTAAAAAATCCTGATTTTCAAGATAGTTTTATTAAAATTTTTAATTTACGCCAAAGTTTTAAAAAGATAATTTTTAAACATGTTCCTCGCGAACAAAATAAACTGGCAGATAAGCTGGTAAATGAGGCGATTGACAATAGAAACTAGAAATTAAGAAATTGGAAATTAAGGGTGGCAAAAAAGTAATAAACAGAGAATAATGAAGTGTGATGTAGGGACAGGTCGCGACCTGTCCATTTTTATTTATATTTTTATACTGAATTTATTTTAGCACCCCCTTACTCTGAGACAAACTTATTCTGGGAGATCCTAAATCAAGTTCAGGATGACAATTGAAAAAATAAAAAGCACATTCCATAAGGAAATGTGCTAACAAGAATCTTCGCACCCGATTTCTGGGGACCGTTACGCTTTTGTAATTAATCCCAAAATTTTTACAATTTCAAGGCGCATGTTTTGTGGGGTGTGCGCTCCAAATTCAACGCTTTCCCAATCAGATGAAAAAAGCATATCAAATAAATTAATTTTTCCACCGCGGGCGCACTCGCCAGCATAAAGAGGATATCTGGGTGATCGAGAATTTAACATCTCCAACAAATTTTCCGCGTCCTTCATCAGAGCGCGATGTGTATTTTGAGGACCGGCAATTATAATATTGCCGTCGGGCGTGGACATCACCATAAATTTGCAAATATACTGGAGATGTTTTTGAGAATCATATGGCACACAAATTCCAAACCCCTCTATCCAGTAGGCTTTCATTTTTTTGCCTCCCTGATTTGTGATTTGTGAAAAAGTTAAAAAATTTATGTCACCATTATATCTTATTATTATTATGTCAATAGCTAATAGAAATTTTGGCTAAAATTAGCTTTTTATCCCCTCCTTTTAAAGTTAATGTTTGCCACAACGGCAAACATTAACGGGCGACTCTGCGAAGCAGAGACGGGGGTGGTTATAACATTAAGATAAAATTAATTCTAAATACCATAACCACCACCTTAGCCCTTCGGGCTTAAGGCCCCTCCTTCAAAAGGAGGGGACTGCTAATCCATTTAGCACTCGCTTGACACGAGTGCTAATTGTTTTGTATAATGGAAATAGATTAAAAAAGTTGGGGATAAATGAAAAAGTAATTAAGAAATAAAGAAAAAGAGAAATAAAGGGAAACTATCCGCCTATCGGCGATTTATTAACCACCCCGATGAGGCTATCACCTCTATCGCCCCTCCTTGAAAAGGAGGGGAGCTTGGAACCCTTAGTTTCTAATTTCTCAATTTCTTAGTTTCTAACATATGCACCCTCGTCAAAAAGAATTATTTAAAAATATTATTGATGAATATATCCGTACAGCTGAACCAGTCGGGTCTAAATTAATCGTGGACAAATATAAAATTGACGTTTCCTCGGCTACTGTTAGAAACGATATGATGGAGTTGGAAGAAGCTGGATATATTTTCCAGCCGCATATTTCTGCTGGCCGGGTGCCCACCGAATATGGTTATAAAAAATATGTGACGGAACAAATTGATTTAAAAAGCGAATTAAGTGGTAAGGAAAAAGAACAACTAATTAAAGATATTCAAAATTTTAAAGACATTAAAGATTCAGCACAAAAGATTAAAAATTTAGCCAAAATTTTAGCGGAAAAATCAGAACTTGGTGTTTTTATTGGTTTCGGGCCAGGTGATTCCTATTATACCGGGCTCGCTAATCTTTTTTCCCAGCCGGAATTTAATAACGTAGATCTGGTTTGTAATTTTTCTGCAGTCATTGATCATTTGGATGAGGTAATGAAAAGGGTTTATGAAGAAGTTAGAGAAGAAACTGTGATTAAAATCGGCCGTGACAATAATTTTTCAAGCGACTGCTCCGCGGTCATGATTAAAATAAAAAATGTGCTCTTAGGCATTATTGGTCCGATGCGCATGAATTATCAAAAAAATGTCGAATTAATAAATTTTGTAAAGAATATCTTAAAATAATGTCATTCCGATTCCCCCACTAAACCTAGTGGGGGACGAGGGAAGCCCGTCAGTCATGGATAATATGGGATTCTTCGTCGCTTTGCTCCTCAGAATGACATTCTCTAAAAAAAATATGCATACAAAACATGAACCTCAACACGAAGAAATAACTAAATTACAAGCTCAATCTGAGGAAAATTTAAACGGCTGGAAGCGGGCTTTGGCTGATTATGAAAATTTAAAAAAACAAACCACGCGTGAAAAACAAGATTTTGCCAAATTTGCCACTTTAAATTTTATCGTTGAACTTTTGCCTATTTATAATCATTTAAAAACTTCTTTAAATTTCATCCCCGATAGCTTAAAAGATAATAATTGGGTTAAAGGAATTGAAAATATTAAAAATCAGTTTGCCAGAGTCTTAAAAGATAATGGTTTGGAAGAAATCGTGCCGCAAGTGGGTGAAGAATTTAACCCGGAATTACACGAAGCGGTAGAAAACACGGATGAAACACAGCTAAACCCAGACGATGACGACAACCAAACTAAGAAAGCAATAGAAATGGAAAATAAAATAGTCAAAGTTTTAAGCGATGGCTATAAATTACACGGCCGAGTCATTGTGCCAGCCATGGTCGTAGTAAAATAAATAATAATCAAAAGACAAGATGTAATTTTAAACAATTAATATGTTTATGCTCCCGGGCTTATTTATTTTAAGCCAGAGCACAAACTCGAGGTTAAATATATGTCACTTATTAAATGGACCCCCCTTTCAATTGATCCCCTTTTTGACGACATGGACCGTTTTTTAGATTGGCCCACTCATCGTCATGCTTTTGTGCCTGCCGTTGACGTTTGGCAAGACAAAGACAATGTCTATGTTTCTTGTCCTTTGGCTGGCTATGACCCCAAAAATATTAATGTAGCCGTGGAAAATGACGTTTTAACAATTGAAGGAAGAGAAGAAAGCAAGTCCGAGGTTGACGAAAAAAATTATTATCGCAAAGAGGTTCGCTTTGGTTCTTTTCATCGTGCCGTAGCGCTACCGGCAGCAGTTGATAATGATAAAGTAGAAGCCGAATTTGAAAACGGAGTTTTAAAAGTTACTTTAGCCAAAGAAGAACGGGTTAAACCAAAGAGTGTCGAAGTAAAGATTAGAAAATAAAATATAAAAATTTGAAATTATAAATCAGAAATTCGAAATACATTAATGATCTTATTTCGAATTTCGCGCTTCGAATTTAGAATTTAATTTTTTATGGATAATAAAAACAAAAACATTATTAATGGTTCTTTGCGTCTAATCAAACAATGCCCAGTTTGTGCTACCAAATATGAGGCACGTAAAATCCAAATTATAGATTTTACTGAGAATGGTGTTCTGGTTCATTTTTTCTGTGATGTTTGTCAGAGTTCGCTTTTGGCGCAAATTACGGAAATGCCCTTTGGAATTGTTGGTTCGGCCATGTTAACTGATTTAGTCGCCGAGGAAGTTAATAAATTTAGAAATTCGGGACCGGTAACCATTGACGATGTGATTGAGGTACATCAAAAATTAATGTAACTCTGATTTTTAGATCCGGATAAATCCAATCCGGTCTAAAGACCGGAGTTACAAAATTATAATAATTAATTAATTTATTCCAAAGAAGCTGGAATTACTCGCTTCGCTTGGAATGACATCTTATTAAAAAATATGTCAAAAATATTAGGTATTGATCTTGGCACCACTAATTCCTGTATGGCTATTATGGAAGGTGGCGCGCCAAAAATTTTAGAAAATAAGGAAGGCAATCGTACTACGCCTTCAATTGTAGCTATTAATAAAGCTAGTGAAAGATTAGTTGGTCTTTTAGCTAAACGTCAAGCCGTTACCAATCCAACTAACACTCTTTTTTCTATTAAACGTTTAATTGGCCGTCGATTTGAAGATGAAGAAGTGCAAAGAGATTTAAAGTCCATGCCATTTAAAATTAAACAATCAGGCGCTGGTGTGAAAGTGGAAATGAGCGGCAAAGATTATACGCCGCAAGAAATTTCTGCCATGGTTTTAGGCAAATTAAAAGCAGATGCCGAAGAAAAATTAGGTGAAAAAATTACTGAAGCAGTGATCACTGTGCCAGCCTATTTTGATGATGCGCAGAGGCAAGCCACTAAAGAAGCAGGAGAAATTGCTGGCTTAACTGTTAAAAGAATTATTAATGAACCAACTGCTGCGGCTTTGGCCTATGGTTTTGATAAGAAAAAAGGTCAACAAATTGCTGTTTATGATTTGGGCGGTGGTACTTTTGATATTTCTATATTGGATATTTCAGCTGATACAGTGGAAGTAAAATCAACTAATGGTGATACTCATCTTGGTGGTGATGATTTTGATCAAAGAATTATGAATTGGATTTTAGATGAGTTTAAAAAGACCGAAGGCATTGATTTAAGCAAAGATCCAATGGCCCTGCAACGTGTTAAAGAAGCCGCAGAAAAAGCCAAAATTGAATTGTCCACTGCCGGTGATACGGAAATTAATCAACCGTTTATTACTTCTGGCTCCGACGGACCAAAGCATTTATTATTAAAATTATCTCGCGCCAAACTCGAAGAATTGGTTGGTGATTTGGTTGAAAGCACTTTAGAGCCAACCAAAAAAGCCCTCTCTGACGCTGGTTTAAAAGTTGGTGATATTGAAGAAGTGGTAATGGTCGGTGGTATGACTCGCATGCCATTAGTGCAACAAACAGTAGAAAAGTTTTTTGGCAAAAAACCCAACATGACAGTTAATCCAGATGAAGTGGTGGCGGCTGGCGCTGCTGTGCAAGCCGGTGTTTTGCAGGGTGATGTTAAAGATGTTTTGCTTTTAGATGTGACACCATTGACTTTAGGTATTGAAACTTTGGGCGGTGTTTCCACCCCTTTGATTGAAAGAAATACCACCATTCCAACTTCTAAATCGCAAGTTTTTTCTACAGCTGCGGATAATCAGCCATCAGTTGAAATTCATGTTTTGCAAGGTGAACGCCCAATGGCTACTGATAATAAAACCTTAGGCCGATTTATTTTAGATGGCATTATGCCTTCTCCTCGGGGCATACCCCAAATTGAAGTTTCTTTTGATATTGATGCCAATGGTATTTTAAATGTTAAAGCCAAAGACAAAGCCACGGGTAAAGAACAACATATTACTATTACAGCTTCTACAGGTTTATCAAAAGATGAAATCGAAAAGATGAAGAAAGAAGCTGAAGCTCATGCTGAAGATGACAAAAAGAAAAAAGAAATGATCGAAGTCAAAAACATGGCTGATACTTTAAGCTATACCACTGAGAAAGCTCTGAAAGATGCTGGTGATAAAGTTGAGGAAAACATTAAAAAAGATGTTCAGGAAAAATTAGATGTTTTAAATAAAGTAAAAGGCGGTGAAGATGTGGAAGCAATTAAAAAAGCTACTGAAGAACTTTCTACTGCCGCACAAAAGATTGGGGAAGCCATGTATAAGCAGCAACAGGCAACCAGCAGTCAACAGCCAACAGATAAAGCAACAGAAAATGCTGGTGAACAAACAGCAGGTGGTGAAGAGTCGAAAGCAGAACCAGCTGATTTTGAGGAAGTGAAGAAATAATACTATATGTTTTGTCATGCCGAATTTATTTCGGCATCTCATTATTTTAAAAAAAATTTTATATAGAGAGATCCTGAAACAAGTTCAGGATGACAATTTTAATGTTATTTTTCGTAGGGACAGTTCGCAACCTTGGGTTTGGTGGTCCCACTAATCGCGGGATAATACCAAACCCGTCTCCACTATAAAAATTATTTTGTAGGGACAGGTTTCAAACCTGTCCCTACGGATGCAAAGGAAATAAATTTTTTAAATTAAAAATAAAATTTTATGTCGAAAATCAAATTTAATGCTTTTGTTAATATTATTTCTTTTATCGATTTTATTTTGGTTTTAATTTCCAGCGCGGCTTTATATTTTTTACCCCAAGGTTTTCAGGGCGGTCGCAACCCCAATTATTTAACTGCTAATTTTTTAGGTGGCAGTCGACATTTTTGGGAAGACTTGCACAATTGGAGTGGTTGGACTATGTTGGCTTTAATTTTTATTCATTTGCTTTTGCATCTCAATTGGTTAAAATACCTACCAGGAATTTTTAAAAAAAATAATAATTAAAATAATTTTTATGCCTAATCCAAACCAACCTCAAGAAATTAAAATCCAAGATAATTTTCCTGGTGGCGAATATGCCAATGCTATGCAAGTTTCTCATAGCAAAGAGGAATTTGTTTTAACCTACATGAATGTTTTACCACCATCTGGCCGTGTGGCCGCTAAAATTATTACCAACCCAGCGCACATGAAAAGGATGATTGCGGCGCTTAAAGAAAATTTAGAAAAATATGAAAATAATTTTGGTAAAATAGAAGAAGCGATGGCACCGGAAAAAGAGTTAGGATTTAAGGGTGAGTAGACAATTTCCAATTTCCAAGATACAATTTCCAAATAAATTTCAAATAACAATATCCAAAATAAAATTTATGGATTATTCCGGATACAATTTAGAACAAAGAACTACTGATTTTGCTAAAAGAACTGTTAGGTTGTGTAGGGAATTATCAAAAGATGAAATTAACAGACCTTTAATTAGTCAAATAATTAGATCCGCTGGCTCTATAGGAGCTAATTATCGGGAAGCTAATGACGCCTTAGGTAACAAAGATTTTATTCATCGCATGAAAATAGCTCGCAAAGAATGCAAAGAAACCTTACATTGGTTAGAAATTATAGAAGAAGCTAATCCTGAATTTTCTCCTCGAATGCAGAATCTAAAACAAGAAGCTATAGAATTAAAAAATATATTATCATCAATTATTATTAAAAAAGAGAAAAATAATTTATAATTTGAAATTTGAATTTTATTTGGAAATTGCCTGTCCGCCATGCTTTGCAAGGCGATGCGGGCGGGGAAATTGTATCTTGGAAATTATTATTTATTATTTTATGTCCAAAGACTATTATCAAATATTAGGTGTGTCCAAATCTGCCTCGCAAGATGAAATCAAAAAAGCATTTCGTAAGTTAGCCCATGAGTATCATCCAGATAAAAAAAGCGGCAATGAAGCCAAGTTTAAAGAAATAAACGAGGCTTATCAGGTTTTGGGCAATGAAGAAAAGCGCAAGCAATATGACCAGTTTGGCCAGACTTTTAATAATGCTAGTGGTTTTAGTGGTGGGCAAGGTTTTGGCGGGTTCAATTGGCAAGATTTTGCCAGAGCCAGTGGCCAGGGCGGTTTTAACTCCGGCAATTTTTCTTTTAATGGCGAAGAATTTGATCTGGGCGATTTATTTGGTGATTTATTTGGTGGTGCCCGCAGCCGTAGTCGGGCCAAACAAAAAGTTGGCGAGGACATTCAAATTCAACTAGCCATTGATTTTAAAGAAGCGATTTTTGGGGCGGAAAAAATTATTGTTTTAGATAAACAAGATGTGTGTGATAAATGCACTGGCTCTGGCGCTGAACCGGGCAGTAAAATTATTACTTGTCCCGAATGTCATGGCCGCGGTAAAAAACAGCAAACTCAGCAAACTTTTTTTGGTGTTTTTGCCACTGAAGTAATTTGTCAGACTTGTGATGGCACTGGTAAAAAACCAGAGAAATTTTGTAATAGATGTCATGGCCAAGGCCGGGTGAGAAATAAAAGAGAAATTAAAATTACCATTCCGGCCGGGATTGATGAAAATCAAGAAATTAAAATAGCTGGTCAGGGTCATGTTGGTCCCAAAGGCACGAGCGCGGGTAATTTATATGTTTCTTTTCAGATTAGACCTGATAGGAAATTTATTCGTCAAGGACAAAATATTTTAACTAAAATTAATCTAAATATTGTTCAAGCCAGTTTGGGCGATAAAGTGGAGGTGGAAACGGTTGACGGGCCAGTAATTTTAAAAATTCCGGAAAGTACGGAATCCGGCAAAATATTTATCTTAAAAGATAAAGGCGTGCCCGAATTAAATCGGCCGAGCCGGCGGGGTGATATGTTGGTGGAAGTTTTTGTTAAAACGCCGAGTCGCTTGTCGCGCAAGGCCAAAAAAATATTAGAAGAGTTAAAAGAAGAAATTATTTAATTAAGGAAAATTAAAAAACTGTCATTTTCTGACAGTTTTTTAAAAATATGTTATAATAAGACTGTGAATAAAATTTATGTTATCAATTGTCGTTAATCTGCCAAATTTAAATCAATCACTTAACCAATTAAATTGGTCGGCTAATTCCGCGGATTTAATTTTGTTGTTATTTTTTGCCCTTAGCATTTTGGCTAATATTTTTTTATTACAACGCGACAAAATTGTGTCCTGGACTTTTGGTATTTATAGTAGCTATTTGTTAGTTTTGTTTTTTCCCTATCAACTTTGGTTAAGTCATGTTTCCTTAGAGCAACTGGTTTTAATTAAAGTGGGCGGTTTTTTTGGATGCTCATTATTTTTGGCGATTATTTTTTCCCGCGCCCATTTATTAGCCGGTATTTTTGGCGGTTTTATTAGTCGAGTATTTCAAGGTACTGTTTTGGGGATTATTAATGTTGGTTTATTATTATCATTATCGGCCACCTTTTTACCTTTAGAAGTATTGCAAAAATTTTCTGGTTTAAGCCAAAATATTTTAAATACTGACCTAGCACATTGGCTTTGGCTGGTAGCGCCGGTGATATTATTTTTATTAATTAATAAATGGAAAAAGAAGGGACCGGGTCGGCCACCATCGGAATAAATGCGGACTTATGCAGACTTAACGCCGACTAACGCAGAATTTAAATCTTCCCAAGTTTCTACTTTAATTAACTTTTGCCTCCATTCTGAGGCATTTTTTTGTCCTTTAAAATAATGAACTAAATGTTTGCGCAAGGGAATTAAGTTGGAATTTTGTTGTAAAAATAGTTTTGCGTGGCGGAGGATAATATTCTTTTTGTCATCCCCTTGAAAAAGGGGATCTTGTTTGTCTAGGGGATCCTCATTTTCATAAGGATGACACCCGAGAACAGAAAACACTTCTGGTCTACCCAAAGCGCCTCTGCCAATCCCCACCCCATCGACTCCGGTTTTTTCAATCATTTCCTGCAATTTTTCTAATGAATCTATACCGCCATTGCCCAGCACAATTTTATCTGGCAATAGATTTTTTACTTTTTTTATCATGGCAAAATCTATTTCGCCAGTCATGCCTTGTGAAAGTGTGCGGCCATGTACCATAACCATTTTAAAATCTAAAACTTTTATATAATTTATAAATTCTTCCGCCGTAGTGTTTTTAACGCGCGAGCGAATTTTTATGGATACTGGTAAATTGGTATTATTCAAAACCGCTTCAATAATTTTGCGAGCTAATTTTTTATTATCCATCAGTGCCGCGCCGGCACCGGTTTTAAAAACTTTATGCGCCGGACAGCCGAGATTAATGTCTAATCCCCAAATTTTTTTTTGACACTTTGACACCGGACACTTTGATATTATTTCCGCGGCCTTTGCAAATGCCTCTGGATTTTTGCCAAAAAGTTGCACCACAACTCGCTTTTCTTCTGGTAAAAAATTCAGCATTTCTAATGTTTTTTTATTGTGGCGGGCTAAACCTTCCGCGCTAATCATTTCCGTGTAAACCAAATCCGCTCCGTTTTCTAAACAAAGAACCCGAAAAGCACTGTCGGTATAACCAGCAATTGGTGCCAATGCCAAGATTATTTTTTTATTTTTTTTTCGCGCGTTGTTCATTGCTTCTTGATTTATTTTGTTAAAAATAGTATTGTAAGCATACAAGAAAATGGCTATTTAGACAAGATAAATAAGTTTGGAGGTTTACATATGAAAAAAGAAATAACAGTCGAAGAAGTTATAACCATAATTTCTCCCATCTGTCTGGCTTACAAAAATGAGCATCATAATTATGATGGTGAATTGCCAGACGTTGATGATCTAGAAAAAAGGTTAATTTTATCAAATTTGTTAGAAAGAGCTTTGCGGCGACACCAATTATTAGTTACCGTCCCGCACCCTCTCTGGGGCTTTAGGAAAATTAATGATTTAGCAAAAAAAATTACTCAGCATTTAAATAGCACTGGCATTAAAAGAATAAAACCGTTAGCATCTATTTTAACCATAGAGGAAATCAAAAAGATGGCAGCAGCCGTGGTGCGCTATTGCTCGGAGTGTCATCAAGCGTATGACCATACCGGACACTGAGATCGGAAGAGCACACGTCTGAACTCCAGTCACACCATCCAA
>ERZ795059.94-NODE-94-length-130930-cov-16.785444_pt1 | contig 130930 bp, 92 predicted proteins | sample MGYA00375143_ERZ795059 | MGnify/ENA primary metagenome ERZ795059 (study PRJEB30188, sample SAMN05720168) | activated sludge metagenome | isolation source: Anaerobic digester | place: USA | collected 2015-01-07 ... | reverse complement strand
CCCAGTTCGGCAGCATCGATCCGGTCTTTTATAGCGCCTGGAACTTTGACACGCGCAAAAATGTCACCGCCGTGGAGCGGACCGGCAACTGGATTCCGACCGAGTTCTCGATTGCACAGAATTACCCGAATCCATTCAATCCCAGCACTGTGATCGCTTACAATCTGGCGAAACCCGCCGAGGTCAAGCTGATGGTCTACAATCTTCTCGGCAACAGAGTCGCCACGCTGGTGAACAGCCGGCAGACGGCGGGCAGTTACAAGGTGACTTGGAATGCCATGGATGATTGGGGTCGACCGGTCAGCGCCGGCATCTATTTCTATCGCATCGAAGCCGGCGAAAACGTCAAAATGCTCAAGATGATGCTGATCAAATAAAGATCAACCTCCCTCCCATCTCCGAGGAAGAAGAGCAACTCGAATAAGCACAGCAAACAGTAAAGCGGGTATCGCCTCTTTGGCGCTGCCCGCTTTTATTTTTGCCTACGAAAAAACAGGGCCGACCGAAACGACAGCATCATTTGCGGATCCAGCGGGCCGGTGCAGATCGGTCTTTAACGCAACAGCGTCATTTTGCCGTGCAGAATCCGATCCGCTGTTTCAAGCCGATAAAAATACAAAGCACTGGCAACCCGGTGACCGTTTTCCGCCGTGCCCTCCCACCTGAATTCATGAATTCCGTCCTGCTTCCATCCCTGCCACAGTGTTTTCACCAGACGTCCCTGAAGATTCAAGATATCCAGCTTCACTCGCATGGGCCGGTCGAGCTGCAAGCGCAGCACCGTCGTACTGTTAAAAGGATTGGGATAGGCTGAAAGCAAGATGGGGTCTTGCGGCACCGGCAGAATTTCCACGGCCGTCGGCAGGCCGACAACATCCGGTCTTTGATCCATATAGAGGCGGAATTCTCCGGCTCGTAGGAAAATCGGCTGGTGGACGGAATTCACGTCGAGACTGTCGCGATTGAACACGTCGTACCAGCGGCCGGTCTTTTGAAAAAGCGGATTGACGTAATTGGCGAACACGTTAAAATTGCCGAGAACCACCACCTGGGTCAGGGAATCCTGCAGATGGATCCGTTTCATGCCGCTGCCGAGGTCGAGCTGAAAATCTTCGCTGTGAAAAACCCGGTATTTAGCGCGCAATCGGTTCAAGGCGGCCATGATGTCGTAAACGGCGCGGCGCTGCGGATCCTGATAATAATCCCAGCGGATCGGTTTGCGGCCGAGCCGGCCATTGTATTCGATCGTATAGTCATAGCCCAGTTCGCCGAATTGCCAAATCATCTTGGGCCCGGGTATAGTCAGAAAAAACGCCGCAGCCAGCTGGATGCGCTGGAGGGCCGTGGCCAGGTCTGTGATGCGGTAATCGCCCTGGCTGTTGCCATACTGCAAATTTTTATACATCAGGCGTTCTTCATCATGACTCTCCATATAGCCGACCACATGCGGCTTGGACCAACCACGAGTCGTGTGCGCAATCCAGGAAAAATTCGATTTGCCCTGGTCGTGATAGCCCATGGTGGCCTCGTTGTAATTGTAATTGCCATTGCCCCACAGCATCATGCCATAATCCGCCAGCTCTTTTTCTTCTTGATTGGATGCGAAATGCTCGAGTATGACATAAGCGGACGAATCCACGGTCCAGATTTTATCGGCGATGCGTTTGAGAATGCGGATGCGAGCGGGATCGTAGCTCGAGCCATCGCCGGGCGTATTGGTAAAGCCTTTGGTGAAATCCAGCCTGAAGCCATCTACGTGAAATTCACGCAGCCAATACTCGAGCACGCGATCGACAAAGGCCTCGGTGGCGGGACTGAGATGGTTAAAATCATATCCCCAGCTGTAAACCGGATTAGGTGATTTTTTATTGAACCACGGATTGAGCTCCATCTGGTCCGCGTACAACCGCACCAGCGGACACTGACCATACGCATGGTTCAGCACGATGTCCTGGATCACCGCCAGACCGCGCTGGTGAGCCGTGTCGATAAAGCCTTTGAGCTGCGCTTCATCGCCATAGTATTTGTCCGGCGCAAAGTAAAAGGAAGGGTTATACCCCCAGCTATCGTTGCCTTCGAATTCGTTGAACGGCATGATCTCCAGAGCGTTAATGCCCAGGCGGTGGAAATAAGCCAAGGAATCGGTAAGGCCGGCAAAGGTGTGCTCGTCGAGAAAATCGCGCAGCAGCAACTCATAGACGACCAGCTCCTCTTTGGCAGGACGGACAAACTTCTCATCGGTCCAGTCAAACAACGGAGGATTGGTCATCAAGGTGGAAACGATTTCGCGCGTTTTCTCTTTGGGATAGGGTTTCAAGTTTGTGAAGACACGATCGGAAATCGCCGAATCGTTCCAGGGATCGAGCACGAGCCGGGTGTAGGGATCAGCGATGCGCAATCGGCCGTCGACGAGATATTGAAAGGCATACTGCTTTCCCGGCTCGAGATCGTGGAGCGGCAGCCAGAAACGCGAACTGTCCGGCGTTCGATGCATAAAATACGCCGGCAGCAAGCGCCAGTCATTGAATTCGCCGATGACATAACAAAAGGACTTGTGCGGCGCCATGAGACTCAGAACGACGTTGTGATCATCGATGCGGGTGATGCCGTCCTGTACGCCCGGCGGCAGGTTCTGAAAGGTCATCGGAGGATTGACGATGATCTCAAATGCCAGCGTTTTCTGATCACCCGCGGAATTCCGGACCCGGGCAATAAGCCGTTGGGCGCCGACATCCTGGACGGAATATTTCCATACCAGCGTATCGGCCATGGTGGCCGCCAGGCACTGATCTTCGCGCCATAGCGTCAGGCTGTCGCCGTTTTGTTTGACGATGCGAATCCTGACTGAATCGCCCTGGTCGGCAAAGCTTAAAGAGTCCGGCGGTTCGATGCGCACCAGGTTCAGGCCCGGCAAGTAGACCGGCGTAAAGATGTCGCCGTTGTCCGCCGTCTTGCCCGTGCGCGTTGCGGCGGCGTTGCGAAAGACAAAGGCCAACTGCAGAATGGTCTCTGACAACGGCACGTTATAGTAGGATTGAATGTGAAAGCGTATTTTCCATAAATCCGTTCCAACTTTCTCCATCCTGGTCTCGGCCGTATTCACACCCCAATCGGTCTTTACATAACGCCATGCACCCGGATGGCTGCTGAGATTGGTGATGACTCCGGTATGAACATAGACTTCGTTGGCATTGACCAGCCCCCGGCTGCCTTCCTGGGCATTGAACCAGATGGTGACGGTGTCATATCGCGTGGGAAAAAGCGGCGCCCAGGTCACCACCTGACCGAAAGTCGCCGTTGCGATGACGAGGCTTAGGGTAAAAGCTCTTAGCATACAGTACCTCAACACTAACGCTGCGGTGGATTACTCATTGAGCATGGGGAAGCAAAAGACGGATGGGCCGGTGGGCGGACAAGACATTTGAATTTATGGGTGGCGAAATCATTCTGCCGGTCAAGGGCGCTGAGACCAACCCTGCAACCTTTTTCAGGCCATTGGCCGTATCGGACGATCCCTTCACTCCCCTGTCATCAGAAAATAGCCAATCAAAGCTTGAAATTCAAGCGCATTGTGCGTGCTCTCTTCTACGCCTGGACACCGAAACGTCGGGTGAGGCTCTGGAAAGGTTCCGGGAAAAGGTTTTAGCTGTCCTGAGGCTGTATACATTACATGGATCCCCGGATTTACCACGGGTCAATGAATCAAAACTCTTGGAACCGGCGATCAATTAAAAAAAACGGAAAGGCCGAGGAACAGATGATGATAGACCACAGCATCATTTCCCATAAAATCCTGAAAACGATATTCCAGGCGAAGAGCAACGTCCTTTGCAATGAACTGTTTGATCCCAGCTCCCAAATTTAGGACGGTAAAATGATCACCGCTGCGCTCGGGATAGAGGGTATTAGACAGAAAAAGGAAAGTATTGGAGACGCCAAGACCGCCAAAAATATACGGTACGATTTTTTGTTGCGGATGGCCGGAACTAAAGTGATAGGCCAGGTTCGCCGAAAACACAAATCCCGTGTCTTCTTCTTTGAACTTGGTGAACAGCAGTTCCGGCTCGAACTCAATCGCCCTGGCGGCAAAAATGCCAAAACGAATAGGGACGTTGAAAACGGTGGCAAACTCATTTTGATTTTCAGCTTTCCTGGCCATAAAAGAAGCTGCTACAGAAAGCTCCTTATCTCCCTTTTTGATTTGAGCATAAAGCGTCTCAACCGCAAAGGTCAATATACAACCCACGGATAAAACGATAACAATCCCTTTGCTGTTCATATCCTGCTCCTTTGTGTCACGCTCGATGCAACCGCCGGATGCCATCCAGTATATTGATCAGAGTGAATGTTTCCATCCGCTCGCTGCGGCGATAAGCTTAGCGCCGCATTCCGATCGAGCGGAGCCAGGGCGGAAACCTGAGCCTCACAGGATTCGCTTACCCTTCGCCTATTTTAGTCCTCTCCGGCGGTCAAAAACAGCGAGAACAAGGGTATACTACAAAATTATGGCAAACTAGTCAAGGGACAAAATCACCAATTCGTTTATAAAGGACTTGCTCTCAAATTCGCAAAAAGCTATATTTAAACCAGGTATTGCATTTAACGCATTGATGAAGGAGATGCGACGATGAAAAACAGCAACGTTTTGTTGGGATTGTTTATTGCCGGCGGACTGATAAGCACGGATGTATCGAGCCAGCAGACTTTTAACGGGCTGAACATGAACCTGGGCAACCTGTCGCGCTTGTCCCATGCGCAAACCCGTTCCATCAGCGCGGAGAATTTCAGCGGAGAAAAAGGCAAAGGCGGCATGGCCATGGACGGCACCGGCGCCAGGGCAGCCCGGGAACTGGGCCAGAGCTGGAAAATATCTCCGTCGATCAAGATTGAAGCAAAAAAGCTGGTCACGCTGGCGGACATCCAGGGGCCAGGCGCCATCCAACACATCTGGATGACGCCATCAGGCCACTGGCGCTATTCTATTATTCGTTGTTACTGGGACGGCGAGACCGAACCCTCCATCGAAGCACCGGTGGGTGATTTCTTTGCCTGTGGCTGGGGTCAGTACAGTCAAATCAACTCGTTGCCGATTTGCGTCAATCCCGGCAGCGCGTTCAATTGCTACTGGGAAATGCCTTTCCGTAAATCATGCCGCATCACCTTTGAAAACATCGACGAAGAACCCATGGTCCTGTATTATCAGATCGACTACACCCTGACCGAGGTGCCGCAGGACGCCGCCTATTTGCACTGCCAGTTTCGCCGCAGCAATCCCCTGCCCTACAAAACCGATTATGTGATCCTTGACGACGTCAAAGGCTGGGGCCAGTATGTCGGCGTTTATATGGCCTGGGGGGTGAACAACAACGGTTGGTGGGGCGAAGGCGAAATCAAGTTCTTCATCGACGGCGATGAGAAATTCCCCACCATCTGCGGTACGGGCACAGAGGATTATTTCTGTGGATCATACGGTTTCGAAAATCCTGAAACCAAGCAGTATCAAACCTACACTACGCCCTACAGCGGCCTGTCGCAGGTGATCAAGCCGGACGGCGTGTACAACTCGCAAATGCGTTTTGGTCTGTATCGCTGGCACATCATGGATCCCATCCGTTTCGAAAAGGATTTAAAGGTCACGATGCAAGCCCTGGGCTGGCGCAGCGGCGGCCGCTATCTGCCCTTGCAGGATGACATCAGCTCCACCGTGTTCTGGTATCAGACCGAACCGCATGCCAAATTTCCGAAATTGCCGGATAAAGATTATCTGGAAATACGCTAGCTCGACTCGATGTAAAAGTTCCACCGTTCCGCGTAACTGTTGCGCGCTAAAGATGTGATTCATCATTGTGTCGGCACCGCAAAGGCCTAAACTATCATTTCACCAATGCGCTATTCCGTTTTCCTCCATGGAAACAAGCTTACCTTCAAACACGGCGCTTTTGCGGCGGGCATTCCACTGCAAAATTCAACCCGATCTGGATGGAGCAGAAAAATAAATTCAAGTTCTTTTAAAAAAGGTCTGCCCATGAAAAACCTATTCCGCATCGCACGAACACTCGTGTGCCTATTCTTGTTCATCTGCGGTTGCCAGGTGAAAACCCTAAAAGACCTGGAAACAGGATTTCTACATCCGCCGGCAAAGGCACGACCCTGGGTGTACTGGTTCTGGCTGAACGGCAACATCACCCGTCAGGGCATCACGGCCGATCTGGAAGCCATGAAACGAGTAGGCATCGGCGGCGTGCTCATCATGGAAGTGGATCAGGGAACTCCGGCCGGTCCGGTATCCTTTGCCGGCAAAGAGTGGCGCGAGCTATTTGCCTTTGTGTGTCAGGAAGCCCATCGTTTAGGACTGGAGGTAAACATGAACAACGATGCCGGCTGGTGCGGCAGCGGCGGCCCATGGATCACGCCTGACCTGGCCATGCAAAAAGTCGTTTTCAGTGAAACCAACCTGGAAGACGCGCAACAGGTCGATGTCGTTCTGCCCCAGCCCCTGGCGACAGCCGACTATTACCGCGACATCGCGGTGCTGGCCTTTCCAACACCGGCGAAAGGCGCACGCCTTGACGTGCTGCCCGGCAAGACAGCCGCCGTGACGCAGCACTTTGCGTCACCCGCCTCCTTTCCAGACATTCCCAAAGAACAGACTGTGCTCCGCGACCAAGTGCTGAACCTCACCGGACGAATGGACGCTGCCGGTCGTTTGCAGTGGCAGGCGCCGCCAGGGAGATGGACCGTCTTGCGATTCGGCCACACGCTCACCGGCAAGGACAATCATCCTGCGCCCCTTTCAGGTCGTGGCCTCGAATCCGACAAGCTGAGTCGGGAGGCCACGGATGCCATGTTCAACGGCCTGATGGGCAAACTCATCGCCGAGGTCAAACCTCTGGCCGGCAAGACGCTGGTATCCACGCACATCGACAGCTGGGAAACCGGCTCGCAAAACTGGACGCCTAAATTTCGTGAGGAATTTCGACAACGCCGCGGCTATGATCTGCTGCCCTTTCTGCCGGTACTGGCAGGACGTGTGGTGGAAAGCGTCGCTGTGACCGAACGGTTCTTGTGGGATGTGCGCCAGACCGTGTCCGATCTGCTCATCGAAAACTATGCCGCCCGGTTTCGCACCCTGGCGCATCAATATGGCTTGCGACTCTCCATCGAAGCCTATGACGATGCGCCGTGCGATGAAATGGCCTACGCCGGCCGAGCAGACGAACCCATGGCCGAGTTCTGGTCCTGGGGCAACCAAACGGCCTACAGCTGCACGGAGATGACTTCAGCGGCGCATACCTACGGCAAACAGATCATCGGCGCCGAAGCCTTTACCGCTACCGACGGCGAACGATGGCTGCTTCATCCCGCCAACGTCAAGGCCTTGGGCGACTGGGCGTTTTGCGAAGGCATCAACCGGTTTGTATTTCACCGTTATGCGTTGCAGCCCTGGCGCGATTATGCGCCGGGCATGTCGATGGGACCGTGGGGCTTGCATTATGAACGTACGCAAACCTGGTGGGAGCAATCCAAACCGTGGCATGAATATCTCAGCCGCTGCCAATTCCTGCTGCAGCAAGGGCATTTCGTTGCCGACATTTGTTATCTGCAGCCGGAAGGATCGCCGCGTCGGTTCTCGCCCACTCTGCCCGGGTATGCCGGCAACACGCCGGAACGCGCTCGCTATAACTTTGACGGCTGCACGGCAGAGGTGTTGCTCAGTCGCATAAAGGTGGAAAACGGCTGCCTGGTCCTGCCCGAGGGCGCTAGGTATCGCCTGTTGGTGTTGCCGCAGATGCAAACCATGACGCCCTTGCTGTTGGTTAAAATCAAGGAACTGGTTCAAGCCGGTGCGACGGTGCTCGGTCCGCCGCCATCCGCTTCTCCCAGTCTTAGCGATTATCCGCTATGCGATAAAGAGGTGCAAAAACTTGCCGCCGAGTTGTGGGGCGAAACCGCCGGTGAATCCGCTGGCGACGGGCGTCGTGTCGGCAAAGGTCGCGTCATCTGGGACGACGCTTTCACCTCCTCCATTTTTAAGGCGGAATGGCTGAGCCCGCTGAATGGGGCGAAATGGATCTGGTTCGCTGAAGGCAACCCGGCGGAAGCCGCGGCTGTGGGCAAATGCTATTTCCGTCGTCGCTTTGTCCTGAATGCAAACCAACGCATCGCTTCGAGTAAAATATTAATTACTGCGGACAACCGTTTCACTTTATGGTTGAACGATCGCCTCGTCGGATCCGGCGCCAATGCCACGGAGGCGTATAAATATGACGTTACAAGCTGGCTCAAGCCCGGCGAAAATTGGTTGACTGTGGAAGGCGAGAATGCGCACGATTATGCAAATCCGGCCGCTCTGATCGCCAAGCTGGCAATCAACTATCGCAATGGCGATTCCCTGGTCGTGCTGTCCGATTCGCAATGGACAAGTACGCGCCAGGTCCGGCCGCAATGGCGTACAGATAAAAACGCTCCTGGCTGGAAGCCGGCCATGGAGATCGGCCCTCTGGGAATGAAACCGTTTCCTGTTCCAGATGTATGGCTCAAAACTCCGATCTATGTCTATCCGAAATTTGACGCCATTGCCGGCGTGCTTCGGCAAATGGGCGTGGCGCCGGACTTTGCCGCGGATTCATCGTTCCGCTATGTCCACCGTCGCATCGACGACATGGATCTTTATTTTGTCTCTAATCGCACGAACGCCTGGCATGGGGCCAACTGTACTTTCCGCGTCAGCGGCAAAACGCCGGAGCTGTGGAATCCCCTTACCGGCGAGATCAGGCCGCAGCTGCTCTTTAAGGAGCAAAACGGTCAGACCACGATGCCGCTATGGCTGGAACCCAGTGGCTCTACATTCGTCCTCTTTCGCACTAAAGGCAAGGCGCGCATCAAATCCATCGAGCGGGACGGGCTCGCCGTGTTGCCGGATATCACTCCTCCATCCTGCGAGTTGTCGGTCGATGAAACGCACAAGACGATATTGCGGGTATGGAAGTCCGGGCACTATGAAATTCAGAGCGAAAACGAAATTCAGTCTATGGACATCGACCTGCCCGCGCCCATTGAAATCGCCGGACCCTGGCAGATCTCTTTTCCGATCAGGAGCGGCAGCGGCCAACAGGTAAGCAGCGACAAGCTCTTTTCCTGGAGCGACCACAGCGATGCGGATGTGCGTTATTTCTCCGGCGCCGCCGTATATCACAACACCTTTAGGCTGCAAAGTAAAGAAGAAACCAGGCGGTTCTACTTGGACCTGGGTCGAGTGGCCGTGATGGCGCAGGTGAGTCTGAACGGAAACGAGTTCAGCACGCTTTGGCGCGAACCTTTCCGCGTGGATGCGACCGACGCTTTGCGGATAGGCGAAAACGTGCTTGAGATCAAGGTCACGAATCTTTGGGTAAACCGGCAGATCGGCGATGAGCAGTTGCCGGAGGACAGCGACCGCAATGCCGACGGCACGCTTAAAGCGTGGCCGCCATGGGTCATGGAAAACAAACCCAGCCCTACCGGCCGCACCAGCTTTACGACGCATCGGTTGTGGACCAAGAATGATGTTCCGGTCGAATCCGGATTGCTCGGGCCGGTGCGACTGGTGGCGGTGCAAGACGTAAAATTGCATTGATGCGCACAGTCGGACTATGATAAAAAAATATCTATCGAACCAACTTGTTCGTCCCACGGGTTTGGTGGGCAAACATCTCATCGGCAGGCTGTGGAACCGGCACAACCGGGCTCTGAACGAGAGCACATTTGTGCATCTGCATGCCCTTAACAATGATCGGATTCTCGAAGTCGGCTTTGGCGGCGGCTACCTGCTCAAAAAAATTTTCTCTGTTGTTTCCGCCGGTGCGGTTGCCGGAGTGGACGTATCGCCGATTATGGTGGAACAGGCTCGAAAAAAGCTGCGCAAGCACATAGATAGTGGGGTTCTGCACCTGCATCAAAGCGCGGCAGAGCACCTGCCGTTTTCTGCTGCCTGTTTTGACAAAGCCTGCTCGGTCAATTCAATTTTTTATTGGACGGATTTAACGGCGGGCCTGATAGAGGTCTATAGAGTTTTGCGAATCAACGGTTTCTTTGTACTGACCTTCACGGGCAAAGCAGATCTGAACAAAAGGGGATTTAGCAATCCCGGCATCCGTACGTACGCCAACGAGGAGGTGTTGGCGGCATTGCGACAGGCCGGATTCAGATACATAACCATTGAACAAGCGCAAGATGCTCACCGGACCTTTGCGATGGTTAAGGCGGTTAAATAAAAGATGAATCCTTTAACCTGGAGATGAGTTACCCTCAGCGGCGACTTGGCATGCTTCATTTCTTACAAAGCCTGTTGAGGAGCGACACAGGGCGCGCACCTATGGCTGGCGCAGAGTATAGTCGGCCGTCAAAGAGAGCCAGAGCGGCGAAGCAGCGGGCCGGCAGCAGCCCCGGGCAAAGCCCGGGGTACTCGACCGGTTCGAAATCCCCTCGATTCAAATCTTGATAAAGATTTTTTTCTGATACAGCCAGTAACACACATACCAGAATCCAGCCCAGACTCCCAGGCTGGTCAGTATGCTGACGGTAAGCTCGCCTTGCCGGGAAAAGAAAAGCTTGACAAACGGCCCGATCACCTTTTCGATCAGATCGCCGCTGCCGATATGAAAAAAGATATAGATAAATATGCTGTTCATCCCCACCACGATAAAGAACCATGCCAACCTGGGGAAGAGTTTTTTAACATCAATCAGCCAGTAGCACGAGCACAGCGCCAGAACGGTCCATCCTCCGCTGGCGAACACGAAAGAGGCGGTGGCGATTTTTTTAATGATGGGCGTGATATGGAAAACATCGAGAGCATAGCCGACCGCTAAGGCGGACACGCCGGCGACGATCATCAGCGTCATTTTCTCCTTCGCTGACTTTTCACTCATTAAAAGCCTGCCGCAGAGGACGCCCCACACGGTGTGCGCGGTCGTCGATACAAAGTTGAGGGTCGCCCAGATGCTTGCTTTGTCAACGCCTTCTATGGCATTGTTGAACCAGGCTCCGAGGTTCTTATAAGGCACCCACGGCTGATTGAAACCAGAAACCGGAAAAAAACGGTAGGCCAGATCGATGAGAAGAAGAAGGATCAAAGTAAAAAGGAGCTGAAAGGCAAAGCTTTTATTTCTGATCAAAAAGGCGATGAGGTAGGTGACGGATAACTGCGCCAGCACATTCTGCAAGCGGAAAACCAGGTGATCGGCCTCGATAAAATACAAAGCCCAGCCAAAGAACAACAACAGCAACGATCGTTTAAACGCATGGCGGTTGATTGCGCTCAGACTTTCGCCTTTCTTTATCCGATTGGCAACCGCAAAGGGAATGGCAACGCCGACGATAAACATAAAAAAGGGCTGAATCAGATCCCAGAAATGCAGGCCGTTCCACTCATGATGTTCGAGTTGGGTTCCGAGGAACTGAAAAAAACCATTGTCGATCTTGAGCAGTTTGCTAAAAAGATGAGAGGCTTCGCCGGCCAATAGAAACATGGTGAAACCACGAAAGAAATCGACCGAAGTCACTCTTCCCGGCAGGGGCGATAGACGAGTCTGTGATTCAGAATTCATAAGGGACCGTTTGGTTTTTAATGATTGCTATAAAGATTGATTTACCTGAAATGGAATCGGGCGGTGCATCCGGGGGGTGGCAGCCAGTCCTCTTCCTGCTCTCCTTGCATCAAAATCCATCCAGCAACGTCGTCACTTATACCATGAAAGTAAATTAGCCAACCAGAGTTTGAAAATCAAGCACAATTGCTTAAAGGTCGGCATAAGGAATAGGCCGTGGAGGGCTCCACCGGCGCAGAAAGAATGGCCTAGGGCAATGGACTCCACCACCGCGCCGATGGTCGACGGCGCCGGTGCATTTACAAATAACTTGATCGCGGATCGATAAAAAATTATATTGACGTCGAATGGACGCGATGACTGAGGCTGTGAACACTGATTGACCGCCCCTTCGCGTTATAATCACTGGAGGAATCTCTCGCTGATGAACCGAAAACGACTGACCCTTGAATCCCAAAATGACCTATTGCAATTGGACGGCGAAACGCTGCGCCTGGTTTCCTTCCGTTCAAAATCAGCCGGAGACCAGGAGTTCATCGATTCCCGACCCGAACACCCGGTGTTTCTCATTCAGTATCTGGATGAAGCCAGAGAATACCAGTGTCTCTCCTCCCTTCAGGCCGCCGCTATCGTGGTCAGCCGGGAAGCCACGCCGCAGGGCGCAACAGTGCAGGCTATCTATCGCTTTCTGCCGAAACTGGATCTGGAGGCGACCGTACATATTGCAGCATCCGCCTCAGATCCTTTTGTCCGCTGGAACCTCAAAATTCAGAATCACAGCGGCCTGGAAATCGTCTCGGTGCAATATCCATTCATTGTCTGCCGCTATGATCTGGGCGGGCAGACGGGATCGGAGCGATTGCTGCTTCCGTTTAATTTCAGCAAGCTGATACCCGCGCCGACCAAAGAAATGATAGGCCCAGATTGCATGGACGTTTGGGCTGTTACACGGGAAAGCGGCTGTTCCGGACTATACCGAACCTATGCCACTTGGAATCATTACCCCGGACTGCAGTTCGCTCAGTTCATCGCCTTGTATAATAATCAGGCAGGGCTCTATTTAGCCTGCGAAGACGCGAACGGCTATATCAAACGGATTCAAGCGGTTCATCGTGAACCCGGCATCAGGCTGGGCGTAGCGCATATAGGCGATTGGCCGCAAAACGGCGATCGGCAGTTAGAGTATGAAACCGTACTATGCAGCTTTACCGGTGATTGGTACAGCGCCGCGGAAATCTATCGAACCTGGAGTCTGGCGCAAAAGTGGGGAAAGCCGCTCTGGCAAAGGACAGAGATTCCACCGTGGCTGTCGGATTCAACGCCCTATATAGCGATCAGGCTTCAGGGCCTTGACGACAATGCACCGGTTTTTCCGGTACAGGAATTTCTCCCTTATGAAAAATGCATTCCCCTTCTCGAGTCCATCGCCCAGCGCATCCATTCACCCGTGACGGCGGTGCTGATGGGGTGGGAAAAGGGCGGACCATGGGTTTATCCAGACAGCCTTCCACCGGTCGGAGGCGAAGACTCGATCAAACATTTCACCATTATGGCTCGGCAAAGAGGCTGGCACGTGGGCGCTTTTAATAACGGCACTCGATGGGTGATCGGGCATAATTGGAATGAGTATGACGGCCGTTCCTTTTTCAGGGAAAACCAGGGCGCCCGCAGCGTTTGCAGGTTGCCGGATGGAAGGGCTTGGCTGGATGTTTGGGATCAGAGTTGGCGGCCGAGCTATCCTTGCTGCATCGGCGCCAAAACAACCCGGGAGATGGCCAAACACTTTGTGAAAAAAATGATGGAGTGGGGCTTTGAATCCATTCAGTTTTTTGATCAAAACAACGGCGCCACCGCCTTTGCCTGTTTTGCCAAAGACCATGAACATTCCCCTGCGCCGGGCCGGTGGATGACTCAAAAATTGCAGCAATTTGCCGCCGAATTGCAAAGTCTGGCTGCGTCGGCGGAGGACCGGCACGTCATTTTGTCTGTGGAAGCCTGCGTCAATGATTGCTGCCTGCCGTATTTTCAGGAGGCGGATGTACGGGCTGTGCCGGAAAGGAACGATACGGCGGATGATTTGGCCGCGTACACGATACCGCTCTATCAATTTCTTTTTCACGAATGTTTGATCATGCATGGCATGATGAGCCGTGGCCCGGAGCCCTACCATGTGCCCATCGCCAATGCGCTCAACGGGGTGCTGGGTGAAATACCAGGCGGCGTGCTGACCGGAGATGGAACGCTGCTGGATAAAGACACATGGAACTGGGGAGCATGGACTCCCAGGATAGGCGATGCCGACCACGGCCTGGAAATGATCAGAACGGTAACCGCTCTGCGCCGCGGTGCAGGGAAAAATTACCTGGTCTATGGCCGTATGATGCGGCCTGCTCACGTCGAACAGATAAGCGTCATCGAATGGGTATTTAAAGGCAAACGACAGGCGATGCCCGCTGTATTTCACAGCGCCTGGAAAAATCCGCAAGGCCGGTTTGCCCTGACGCTGGCGAATTGGACTGCAGACCATCAAACAGCGCACATTCATGATCAGCGGCTGACGAGCCAAGTCCGGGAAATTATTTCCGGCGTGGAGATGACAGAGCGTCTTCGCGAGTCGGTCGGCGGCGAACTGACGATTGACCTGCCGCCCTTGTCGATCGCTCTGATCGAAAATTCTGGGAATCCGGAGGAACTTTGAAGCGGACTTTAAACAACGGACAGACCGTATTGTTTCCAGGCGGCGGTATGAAGAATAGTCGGATAAAGCCTGCTGGCACCAGATCTTGATACCAAGATTTGAATCGTACGCGAGAGGACCGCATGCAAGGCGGATTATTTCATTCCGTTGCATGGCATGACGGCGGCAAACTGCGCAGCAGAATATGGCCGGAAATATTATCGCGGTTTCCGCGGCTGTCGCTGTCTCCCTGTCGGTCCACCGCTCTATTCGGGCGTTCGGCTCATGGAGCGGCAATCGACGGATGGGGAGTATGCAAAACAGTCCCACAAAACGGTCAGAGAGGAAAAATAAAGATACGGGCGGACGGATGAATATCTTTGTACTTGATCTCGACATCGAAAAGTGCGCGCGCTATCACTGCGATCAACACGTTGTCAAGATGATCCTGGAGAGCGTTCAGATCGCCTGTACAGCGCTCAATGAAAAGGGGTTCCAGACGCCATATCGGTCCACCCATAGGCAGCATCCCTGTGTTCTATGGGCAGGAAGATCCTTCGCCAATCTGCAGTGGCTGCTGCAGTTGGCGGAAGCTCTGAATCGCGAATACCAATATAGATACCGGACATCCAAAGATCACGGTTCCCTTGAGGTGATCGATCAGATTCGGGAGATGAGGTTTGAATCGATTGGACTTACCGCCTTTGCGCAAGCCATGCCTGAGGCCTACAAAGTTCCTGGCGATCCCGTACAGGCCTACAGGAATTTTTATGTGGGCGAAAAGCTGCGGTTCGCCAGATGGACGAGAAGAAGGAGGCCAGCCTGGATCAAAACCATTGCACGCCAACAGCAAGCTTCTCGCAACAAGGGTGGCGTTGTGTAAAATTGGACGTTCGCATCTGAGGTGTTTTGCCGGTGAGCTGTCGACGTAAAAAGACCCTCCCCGCTTTCGCCTGAAAGGCCGCCGTGCTCGATGTGGCGGAGGATGAATCGAATACGCCGCTTCTCTTCCCGCCCATAAGGATCGACGGCCCTTTCCTATTGGGCCCTGGGTGCGGCCGTCTGATGCTCGAGAAAAGCTTCATAAAGCGCGATGATGTTGTCCAGCGGGGTCTCTGGCATGATGGAATGGCTGGTGCCGCCGATATAGCCGCCGTCGAAACGACCGAACAGCTCGACGAGACGGCGGACATTATTCTTCACTTGTTCTGCGGATCCATGGATCAGCAGGCCTTGCACGTCGACGCCGCCGTAGAAACAGAGACAACCGCCGAATTCGCGAGAGAGGTGCTCTAGATCCATGGCCTGCGGCTGCACCGGATTCAAAACGTTCAAGCCGATGTCAATGAGATCCGGAAGAATGGCGACAACGTTGCCGCACATATGCATCCACACATGCGCCCCGCCGGAACGCACCCGGTCGAACATCCGCTGGTAGGATGGTTTGTAGAACTTGCGCCAAACATCGGGATGGATCAAGAGCCCTTTTTGGCTTCCCCAGTCGTCTGAAAAAAAAATCCCATCGGCGCCGCGCTTGAGCCACTCATCGATGATCGCCAGGTTGTAATCGACGATGCGGTCGCGCAGCCTACAGAACGATTGTTCGTCCACATAGGGATCCATGAGCAGATTTTCGAATCCGCGCAGCATCCACAGCCGCTCAAAGAGAGTGAACCAGACGGCGGCCTGCACGTAGCGATCTCTGCGGTCCTTGAGGATTTCGTCGATCTCGGCGAATCGTCCGGGAAGATGCGCGTGTGGAATGATCGAATCGGTAAAGGTCTCATAGCCCTGACTCAATGGATAGGACTCGGTTTTAGCGCCATAGCCGTCGTCCACCCAGCCGGTCTGCCACTCGTCGGTCCAGCGGGTGATGCGGTCCTGCGTGACGGGTTCGACGGCATTACGGGCAGCGTTCAGCCAGCGCAGCAGGTCATTGGGAAAGCGGGCCTGCAGTTCGGCGATTCTTTCACGTTTGCCTGGATCTTTTTCCTGCAGCCAGTCCAGATCCACGACGATATCGACTGGAACGTAATCCGGGTTTCTGAACTCGATCGCACGCGAATAGGTCTCTCTTCCGGTCATGAAATCAGTCTCTTTCTATGCATCCAGCGGATGGTCTTGATCGGCCTGCCAAATCGGCTGCGCCGCGATAGCCAACATTCTCTCCATCTTAAAAAGGCAGGCTCATCTTCAGTCCCAGCTCTTCGTTCAGCTGCTTCATCATCTTTTGCAGCTCCGCGTTGAGCGGCACCCCGGTTCGCGGAATGGTCTGTTCCTTTAAATACTCTTTCTCTCCCGCTGTATAGATGCGCTCCTGACCCGGCAATTTGGCCGACGCCCTCATCTCGCGCACCAGGTCGCCGGTGATCTTTTTGAACGTTTGGACATCGACGAAATGGGAGATATCCATGGCCAAGAAAAAATGGCCTAGGCGATGCGGAATATTTTTGCCGTTCTCGTCCACTCCGGACACCCCCCAGCAAAAGGGGCCGGCGCTGAACGCTGCGGACAGGATCTCCACCATCATGGCCAATCCATACCCTTTATAGCCCGCGTGCGTTTCACCCAGGCCGCCCAAAGGCAACAACGAGGCGGCCTTTTGGCCGAACATCTTCAGCAACTGCGGAGCGTCGAGGACGTCCTGGCCGCTCCGGTCCACCGCCAGGCCCGGCGGCACCGGTTTGGCTTCGCGGTCCAGCACTTCGATTTTTCCGCGCTGAACGATAGAAGTGGCCATATCCAGAACAAAGGGACAAGCCTCGTCCGTGGGCACGGCAAAGGCGATGGGATTGGTGCCGAGCATGGGATCGCAGCCAAAAGTAGGCGCAATGGAGGGACGCGCATTGGTGACAGCCAGGCCGGCCATGTCCTGCGCCGCCGCCATCAACGGATAGTATCCGGCGATGCCGAAATGGCTGCTGTTGGCGACCGACACAGCCGCCACACCGGTCTGTCTGGCTTTTTGCATGGCCAGGTTCATGGCGTGATATGAGATGACATGGCCCATGCCGTTGCGGCCGTCGATAAGCGCGGAGCCCGCTGATTCACGTACAATCTCCCAGCGCGTGACCGGCTCGATGATGCCGGTGCGAATACGATCGATGTACATCTTGAGCCGGCCGATGCCGTGCGACTCGATGCCGCGCAGATCAGAACGGATAAGCACATCGACGATGATCGCCACATCCGATTCAGGCACCCCCACACTGCGAAAGCAGGCGGACATGAACTGCTTCAGAGATTCTACGGACATAGTTGTTTCACGCATAGGCTCTCGCTTTCGATAAGGTGAAAAGGCAGGTTGGTTGCCGCGGCAATGCCGTTGGTCGATATCGGTCAGCTTAATTTCTTGCGCAGATCATCCAGGGTCACCCCTTCGGCGGCGGCGGATTCGTGTTCCAGAATCTCGTTGACCTCTCCTTGGACTTCGTCGGCATAAGTATCCAGATTCGGATCATTCAGGGCGATCTCTTCATAATCATCGGCCAATTCGGCGATGAAATTTTCGCGGAACGGGGCTGTGATCTGAGCGCGATCCACCAGCGCCAGGGTGCGATGGATGATTTCAAAATAGATGACGCGGCTGTTTCGCCACTGCCCGGTGTTGCGGTACAGCTTGGCGCGGGCGAAAAGGATCTGGCAGGCATCGATGATCTGTTGCGGCTTGATCTTGTGGGAGTGGGGAAAATCAAAAATATCCGCCACCTCTTCGCGAATGGCGGTCAGTTCGTCGACATCGGCCGGCTGGATGAAAAAAAGCGACAGCTCTGGAAACACTTCAATCAGGTTGATCAAAACATCCACCAGGTTGTTTTTATCCTGACTGCGGATCGCCTTGCGCAACTCCTGCTGGCTGATGAAGGTCTGTGGTTCGTTCAGCCAACACAACAACAGCGCCACCTGATGCTCGCACCGGCCGATGCCGGTCGGACAGGTGCAACGGCCGAAGAGCTTTTCGCCCTCCACGACCACTTCGACGCGATACTTGTCCTTGCCCTTGACAATGGCTTGCAGACCATAAGAGGACTGAAAGCGATGCCGAACCAGTCCGTTGTCATAAATCTGTTCCCCCACGTGGTAGAGGCCGGCGTCGGCGTAGGTTTTTACATCCAGTGGCGTGATTCTTGATGGCATGACGAACGTCCTCCGCTATGCATTCGGCGGGCCCAAGAGGGACGACTCACCCCTTTGAAGTGGAAACCCTCTTGATCTCGCGCATCTTTTGCAGGATCAGTTTGAGGGTTTCACGATCCAGGTTATCTCCGGTGGATTTTTGCGACAGCGGCGCAGTCGTTTCCTGAGCAACAAAAGTGACCGGCGCCACCCCCACTTCGATCTCTTCGAGATTCTTTTTCAACACCAGCACTAGGGCGCCGTCTTTTTCACGGACCTCCTTGATCTCCTCCCAGGTCAGATGCTCAAAACGTGCGGCCAATGGTTTGTCCACACTTCCCCACTTTTCCGCCAGCGGCGCGTAGCCGATCAGAGGCCGCACGGCGACGAACGCCTTTTCATAGATGCGATACTCGGATCCACTGACCGCATAGATCAAATAGGAGTTGAGCATGCCGCCCACCAGAGTGATCAGGAAGGCCAGGCGACTGAGCGGTTTGGCCGCGTCGTCCAGACCCAGGGCCGCGCAGAGGATGCTGATGCAAATACCCATGATGAACGCGGCCAGCAGCCAGGAAAACGCTTTGCCGACCAAACGCCCGCTGTCCTTTTGGCGCCAGCGCAACAGGACGCGTCCGAAATCAGGGCGATCGGATTTATGCCATTGTCTCATCTACCGCCTGCTCCTTCGCAAGATAAAACCAGATTCTGGAACCCCGGCCGATCGATCCGCGCGCGATTCCGTTTGCCAATATACAAAAATTGAGGGAAAAGTATCAAGTTAAATTCTATTCGACCTTCACCAGACGGAAATCCCCTGATCCCTGCCGGTCGGTAAAAATAAAGCGTTTGTTCAACCGGCGGTACTCCCAGATCTCCACCGCCGGCATGCCGGGTTCCGTGGCGTGTCTTTCGATCTCATCGGGCGTGCCGTTGCGCACCAGCACCCGGCCCCGATCGCTTTTCCAACCGATTTGCCCGAGGCCGGCCACGGTGAAGTTCTTTACGGCAAAATCGATGCGCCGGTAAAATTCTTCACGCAGCTCGTTGACCTCGGTGCCCGGCGTTGGATCCCGCTGTCGCCAGAACTCGGCCAACAGGCGCTGCTGTTCGCTGCCGGTTGCGGCGCGGATCTTGTCGAGATCATTGCCGCGGACGATCAGAGCAAGCTGCTCCAGCTCCAAATCCGCAGACTTTTCGTGAGTCTGCATCTGCACGCTGCTCCAGTGCACGAAAAAGGAGCGCTCGCCCTTCACCCGCACTGCTCCGGCGGTGGCCTGCACGCTCAGCAGGTACTCGCCGGGCTGCGTGATCAACTCGTTCAACTGCAGACATTGGGCAGTCACTCCGCCGGGTACCGTATATCGGCGGCGTCCCGCCTTTTTCCCGTTGGCCGTTGAAAGAGAATACTCGACCGTAATGCTGTCGCGGCCGGCGCTATACAGCTCAAAATAGGCGCCCACCTGGGAGTGTTCATCCTTAAAGCTTTCGCGCAGGTTGGGAGTGAAACGTCGCAACCCCTCGCTGCAGTCCTGTTGATCGGTCATCACCAGATCGCTGATCTGCAGCGAGGGCCGGCTGTAATCAGTCAGTTTGAGCGCGATGGGCCGTCCCATGTTCACCTGCGTTTCAGCATCCAGCCACTGGATCTGGTAGGTATAGTCTTCCGGCGGCAGCGTAAAACACATGCGCTTCATGATCGGGCGCTGCCGGCTGTTGGTGGAGGCAAAGTCGTCGACCGCGACCGTGTCCTGAACGCTCGCAAACGCCGCCACCTCCTTCTTTTGGTTGTAGATGATGACGGAAAGCTCATAGTCAGCGCGATACCAGGTGTCCGACTTTTTCACAAAGGTCAACATGTCGTTGACCAGAGCGAAATGAAATTGTACCTGATTCAAGCGGCGGTCGGCGGAATCCGCAAAGCTGTAAATCCGATAAGAAAAAATATCATGTCCATACGGATTGCGCCCCGGTTCACCGCCGGGCCCACCCGGCAGGCGATTTCCCATCTGACCCCAGGCCAGGGCGCTCCACAGCAGGATCGGAAATAAACCATGCCTGTATCGTGTCATAATCCTTCTTTTCCGTTAAATGCACATCGGTTTACCGCGGCGTAAGAGCCAGGCTGACGAAGCACGGACAGCACCTCCAGGGCGATTTCATATTTATCCTTGGTGAATGGGGGCATGAGATAAAGACCCTGGATCGGCGTCCGTTCACGCAACGCGTGAATCGATCGCTGAGCGATGTCGATGCCGATGGCGCGGCTCTCCTCGGCGTTTGCGGCTGCGGCCATTCGGCGGACCACGTCCTCCGGCACGGTCACGCCGGGCACTTCGTTATTGAGAAATTCAATCGTGCGTAAATTCATCAACGGCATCACGCCGGCCAGGACGGGAAGGCGAAGGTCCGGAATCCGCTGAAAGAACCTCTCCATTTGAGCGATGTCGAACACCGGCTGGGTGAGCACGTATTCTGCGCCGGCTTCCGCCTTCTGGTACAGGCGTCTGATCTCCCAATCCAGATCCAAGGCCCCGGGATTGGCGCCGACGCCGATGTGCCAGCCGGTGGCCTGACCGATGGCATTGCCGGCCAGATCATAGCCCTGGTTCAAAGAACTGACCATGCGGGTCAGGCCGATCGAATCCACATCAAACACTGCAGTGGCATCCGGATAATCGCCCAGCTTGGGAGGATCGCCGGTGATTAGCAGAATGTTGCGCAGCCCGAGGGCATAATGGCCCAGCAGATCCGACTGCATGCCCAGCAGATTGCGGTCCCGACAGCCATAGTGCAGAATGGTCTCCACCGGCAACGAGCGTTCGATGATCTGCGCCAAAGCACTGGGCGACATACGCGAGGAAGCACGCGGCCCATCCGGAATGTTGATCGCATCCACGCCAAAGCCCACCAGTTTGCGGACGCCGTTGAGCACCGGAACGACATCGACCCCACGCGGCGCCAACACCTCAACAGAGAGGACGAACTTTTTGCCCAGTCGTGCAGCCAATGCGGATTTTTCTTCACGAGGCACGGTTTCAACCTGTACCGGATTCCTGCCGGCCTGGACGGCTGTTGTCTTGATTCGTCTTGGACGAACCGCAGTTACCGCGTTGGCGATGGCTTTGATGTGTTCCGGCGTGGTGCCGCAGCAGCCGCCGACGATCTGAACACCGGCGGCGATGAACCGGCGGGCGAACTCGGCGTGATATTCCGGCGTCGACAGATAGATCAGCCGGCCGTCCACCATCCGCGGATTGCCGGCATTGGGTTGTGCGGAAAGGAACCGACCGCCGCTGTGCGCCAGCCGCTCCACGACCTCCAACATCATCTGTGGGCCGACCGAGCAATTGGCGCCGATGACATTCGCGCCCGCGGCGATCAACTCCGGCGCCACCGCCTCTGGAGAGAGGCCGTATTTCGTCACCCCTTCGGCCTCAAAGGACATCTGCGCCACCAGGGCGATATTCGAAAGTTCCCGCAGGCACTGCAGGGCCAGCGTCAGTTCGTTGAGGTCGTAAAAAGTTTCTAAAATGAAAAGGTCAACGCCCTCCTGCAGCAGGGCCATCGCCTGCTGGCGAAATACAGCGCGCGCTTCCTCCTCAGTCACAACCCCCAGCGGCGCCAGCGGCACGCCCAGCGGGCCGATGGACCCGGCCACCAGCCGCTCCGGCCCGGCGGCTTGGCGTGCCAGACGAACGCCCGCTTGATTGATGCGCTCGACCTCCGCTTCCAAACCATGCGCTTTCAACTTGTACCGGTTGGCGCCAAAGGTGTTGGTCTCAATAATGTCGGCCTGAGCAGCGGCGTACTGACGATGAATGTCCAAAACCAGATCCGGCGCAGAGAGATTCAGCTCGTCATAACAGCGGTTGATGAAAATGCCACGTTGATAGAGGAGCGTTCCCATGGCGCCGTCGCAGACCAGAACGGAACGCTCGAGCCGGCGCAGCAGTTCATCGGCCGTCCTGATAGATTTCGGCTTTTCCGCTTCCGCCATTCTCAATAATCCGCGCCCAAAGACCAAAGCACCTGCGGCGAGGAAGCGGAACGATGGAAATTGGTGGGCCAGGCTAGGTCCATGCGAAGGACGAGAAAGCCCAGATTCATACGCACGCCGAATCCATAGCTCATGAAAAGATTCTCGGTATAAAGCCGGTCCGGATCCAAGCGCAGAATCTCTTTTGTACTTTTGGTGTTTTTATCCCAGGCCACGCCGATATCGGAGAACAAAGCGCCGCCGATATTGGACAAACCGATCGGCAGCGGAAATCCGAGCAAAACCTGACGGATCAACGGGAATCGGAACTCCAGGTTGCTCATAAAGAAACGGTTGCCCTCCAGGGTGTAATAATCCGCTCCACGCATAGGCATTTCAAAGGAGGCAAAGTAGATGTCTTCGACTTTTTCCACGCGGATGTCGCCGTAGAAATAATTGTTCAGCCAATTGGACACGCCGCCGAGGAAAAATTTTTGTTTGTTCTTCCCCTCGCTCAACCCGCCGGTGAAGCGCAGGGCAAATGAATAGTCGCGCACCAGCCGAAAATACTTTCTCCAATCGCCGCGAAAGGTTGCAAAGTCAATGCCGTTTTTGCCCAGCCCTGGACTATATGTCACGCCAAAGCTCATGCCGCTGCCGTTGGTGGGCCCGGTGTATCCCCACACCGTGGTGTCCTTGGTATAGCTCAGGCTGTTCAGGAGAAAATAGCGGTTGCGCGGCGACAGAAAGCCTTCGGACACCGCCATATCGACGATATCATCGGAGAGGTCCATATAGCTGCGGCTGATGCCCATGGCGCCGATGCCGAAATCGATGCGTTCAAATTTGTTCAGGGGATTGCTCAACAAGCCGCTGATGCCGAAATTGCGATCGCGCACCCAGCCGAAATAGTCGGAATAGAAGAAATACGCGTTATGATAAAAGCCCGCGCCGATGTCGAGCCGGTTGGGCAGGTAAAAGTAGGTCAGCCCATAGTCGGCATTGCGGAAATCGCCGTACAATCCCACGGCGATGTTGAGGCGATGATCGCCCATCACATCAGAAAGCATGATGTTGGTCATCCCCTGGGTGCCAAAGAACTGGCTGTAGCCGACCGATCCATAGACCAGGTCCGGCGTCAGTTTGACTTTATATTTGTTGATTTTAAACTCACCGGTGGGCAGCGCGTAGTCGCTGGAATCCAAAGCGATCTTTTTCATCTCAGGCTGTGAAGAGAGGCGGCCTTTGGCAAAGCCCTCATCAAAGACGAAATGGCGGTAAGCCTCGTTTTCCTCCTCGGGTTTTTGCGCATCGGTTTTTACCGGCTCTGTCTCACCCTCCTCAGCCAGCAGCTCCGCCTCCAAGGCCGGGTTTTTGCCCTCGCGCAGGCTCTTGACAAAGTTGGTCTCCGGCACCACCACCTCCCCGGGTTGAATGCCGAGAGGGTTTTTCAGCATAAAAAGATCATATCCGGCATAATAGAACGAGCTGAAGGCCAGACGGTCGGTGCCGCCCCAGGAAGGCTGGAACGCACCGGTCAGCACATTGGTGATGGGATACTCCTGGCCGTCCTCCAAGTTTTTCAGATACAAGTTGGTGATGCCGGAACGGTCGCTGGAAAAAACCAGGTGTTTGCCGTCCGGCGAAAAGACCGGAGTACGTTCGATAAAATCTGACTGAATTAGCCGAGTGATCTCAGAGCCGTCGGCGGTTATCTCAAAGATATCGTAATTTTTCATATCCAGCTGGCGCGGAGAGAAATGGTCCGGCACTTCCTTGGGAAAATCACCGCGGTCGCTGACAAAAACCAGCTTGCTTCCGTCCGGCGACCATGAGGGCTCTGCATCGCTGAACACATCGTCGGTGATCTTGCGCAGCTTTTTATTCTTGAGGTGATAGGCGTAGATGTCGCTTCGGCCGCTCTTCAATCCCATGAAAGCGATCTCCTGCCCATCAGGGCTCCAGGACGGATTGTACACGCCGTCCAGCCCGAGCTGTACGCTTTCTTCGATCTTGCCGGATTTGACGTTGACGATGTAGATGGCGTCTTCAGCGCCCGCTTTGGCGGTGAACACGATCCGTCTGTCATCCGGGCTCCAGCTCATGCCCGGCCCATGAACCCACTGCAGCTCTTCCAGATTGCCGGCGCGCTGTCCGCGCACCAGGCTCTTCAACACCCGGCCGTCGATGGCGCTCATCAAATAGATGTCGAAAAAATCGCTCTTGTCGCTCTTGAACGCCAACTTGTCGCCGCGATGGTTGATCGTGGGATTGATGTTGATGAAACTGCCGTCCTTGCGGTGATCGGTGAGCCGTTTGGCGATCTCCTCCGGTTCCTTGCGGTTTTCAATGTCCGGCCAATACTTGCGTTTGATGTAGCGGTGCCACCGTTTGGTCAGCTCTTCCTCGTCCACGCCTATGGAATTCTTCAACCCCTTTTGAAAGCTCTTGGCGATTTTGACCTTGCCGATAAGTTCGCCGACCTTTTCCTCGCCGTACCGCTCCGCTATATAGTTCCATACAGACTGCCCGCCCTTGTAGGCCATGAAACCATAAAGATAGGGAATGGACGGCACATAACTGTTCAAAGTGGCGTCCCGCATGTACATGTCGCTTTCGATGTCCCAGCCCCGGCTCTCATATTCGGCCAGTCCCTCCACAAACCACAAGGGCAATTGCAGCTGCGTCAGGCCGGTGATGATGGACTGCACGCCGGCGCCATAGATCATCTGCAACATGACCGCATGGGTCAACTCATGATGGATCACGTGCCGGAACTTTTCCCATTCCCCTTCATAGGGCAAGACCACTCTGTTTTTGAAAAATTCGGTAAAGCCGCCCACCGACTCTTCAGGGGGGGACAGATCCACATTGGTTTGTTGAAAATCATTGTGGCTGTTATGCACGATCACCTTCAGGCGTTCCTGCAACTCGTAACGAAAAGAGCGGCGCAACGACTGGTAGCACTCCTCCGCCACCTGACCGACAAAAGTCGCCACGGAATTTCCACCTTCAGTGAAATAGATGTCAAAATGCTCGGTCTGCAGATACAACCAGTTGAACTTGCTGTATTGCACCTTGTTTTTGCCGAAATACTGGGCTAAGGTTGCATCCGGCATGCTCAAGCACAGAACAGATACCATCAGCATCGCCAGCAATTTTTTCATAGGATACTCCTAAAAAGCCGCTCCATTAGGCGGATTCACGGATGAAATGCAATAAAAAAGGTTGAATTTAATGCCATAATTTATTAATTCTTCCGACACCGCGACCTATGGTAAGGAACAAAACCCAAACGGCCGCTATTCCATACGCTGGTTCATCATTAAAACGAGCAAAGATCACTCAAGTTCCGGGGGCAAGGGAGAAAAGACATGGTGCGCAACCTGATGATGTGGCTTTTGGCTCTGCTGCTTACAGTCGCTTCGGCCTATTATCAAAGGAAAACCGGTCCCACCTATCCTCGGGCCGGGCAGGCGGATCTGGATGGTTCGCTGATCCAGTACAAGCTGCTGCGAAGCTACGATAGAGGCGATCAGCCGGTGGTCCTGCAGGCGCCTGATCCTGCTGTGAACGCTGTGCTGGTTTACCGCCGGCTCAACTCGAGGGATGATTGGACGCATAAACGCATGAGCCGGCAGGGGAATGCGCTGATCTCCAGTCTGCCGCATCAACCGGCGGGGGGCAAGCTGGAATATTATCTAAAGGTCGAAAAGGGACTGGATAGTCTGCGAATACCAGCCGACGGCCGCATCACCACCCGCTTCAAGGGTGCGGTGCCGGCCTGGGCGTTGCTGCCCCATATCCTGCTCATGTTCGCCGCCATGCTGCTTTCGACCCGCACCGCACTGGCGGCTATAACCGGTTCGCGACGCTTGCGCGCTTATGTCTGGTGGACGGTCGGGCTGCTCATTTTCGGCGGCATGATTTTCGGCCCGCTGGTGCAGAAGTTCGCTTTCGGCGATCTATGGACTGGATTCCCGTTTGGCTACGATCTGACGGACAACAAAACGTTGATCGTCCTGATCAGCTGGCTGTGGGCGCTTTGGGCGATTTACAAATCTCCACACCCCAAACGCTGGATTCTGATCGCAGCGGCCGCGACTCTGGTGGTGTTCATCATCCCCCACAGTCTGTTCGGCACGGAACTGGACTACCGTCAAACTCCAGCCAGCCGTTGACACGGCTGTAGAATGAAACCGCCGCCGGCTGGATTAAGGCCTAAACACCATTGCCGCGCAACCTGGCTTCGAACGAACGTATTTCCTGATTTCCCGGCAGTACGCCGATCTCGAGATGAAAAGTCTGGCTCTGTCCCGGTTCCAACACCCGCAGCGCACCGCGTTCGCGTGCGCTGCGCCGGCCTTCAGGGTGACAATTGCCGGGCTCCATGCCCACGACATAAGCCTGTTCGCCCATCATCTTCCATTCCGTGTAAAGCGGCAACTCTTCTTTGGGATAACAGAGATAAATGCCCAGGCCCTGGTTGTTGTTAAAGACACGGTTCACCAAGCCGACGTTGACCATGCCCTTTTCATCCACATCATGATCGATATAAAAACACTGCTCCGCATAGTCCGTCGTGGGGGCTTCGAATTGCTGAAAATAGTCAGCGCCTTTTTCCGCCTCTTCATCGCGAGGCTCCATAGCATTGACCACTGCGATCAATTCTGAATGTTCACTGACTATGGGAAAACCGATGTTGCAATGATAGAGCACCATCAGCGGCGCGGGCTCAAAACCCTCGTTCTCGATCACATCCTTGATCCATAAGCGCGATTCGCCCAATCGGGTATACAGACTGCGGCGCATCACCAGGTTCGGACCGAACAACCGCGCTTCACGAATTTCACCTGTGGCCCACAGCAGGTACTCATCATCCTCCCATTCAGCCCCAAAGCAAACATTGCGCGCCGGAATGTTGGAAACACGACCGTGCAATCCCAACTCTTCATCCATCTCTTCATCGATATCCGCAGCGCCCGCCTGCGTCAGTCCACAGGTGACCACCAACCCGCCTCCATAGGACCACAACCAGCCTATATCATGACGGTCATAAAAAGCCGGCGCTACAGCACCAGCCGGCGACAACCAGGCAAGCGGCAATCCGTTAAAAGTGGCATCGAAAACATCCATTCCCCGGTCCGCCAGCACGGAAAATGCAAAACCGCTTCCAGTCCTGAATTCAAGGGCACGAACACCTCGCTCATTGCCATTGCTCAGCTCCACCGGACGAACCCCCGCTATCTGCGACATGTCGCCGACATAACGGGCCAGCTCTCTTTTGCTGTAGTGTCTTCCTAAATAGGTAGCCACGGTACACCCTTTTCCATTGAGAATTGTTCTATGTGTTTTTAACATAACATTTTTCCCAGAAAAAGTCAAGCGACAAAATAGGTGTTTTTTAAAACTTTGTTAACTGGTCGACCCTGGAGACCGGAACTCTCTCTGCAATAAAGGCTGCAAAAACCGGCATCCCTGCGCATCGATACTGAAACGACGGAACAAAACCGTGTCATTTTGACAACCTTGGCAAAAAATTGCCAAAAGAATTTGCCAATTTGTCAGGCGTTAAACGCTGAACGAGAATATGCATTAAGAAAATAATAATATGTTACTTGAAACGATAAAAATAAATTGGCACAAAAATTGCGTTGGAAAGTATGAAAACGAAAAACAGGGGATTTACCCGAGTCGAACTATTAATGGAGGATAACACCATGAATATCATTCGCTGGCGTCCTTTTCCCGAAATGTCCACCATGCAGCGCGAGATCAACCGGCTGTTTGACGGATTTATGGGGAATCTAGAAAATCAGGAGGAGTTGCACGGCTCCTGGCGTCCGGATGTGGATATCAAAGAAACCGCAGATGCAGTGGTGATTATGGCGGAACTGCCCGGCATGCAAAAGCAGGACATCAAACTGACCATTCGCGACAACATGCTGCAAATCTCTGGAGAGAAAAAGCAGGTCTCTGAGAGCAAAGATGAAACCTATCACCGCATCGAGCGCGCTACCGGAACTTTTTGCCGTACATTCACTTTGCCTTCCCTGGTGGAAGCCGACAAGGTCAGCGCGACTTTCAAGGACGGCGTATTGCAGGTACAGCTGCCCAAAGCGGAGCAGGCCAAACCGAAAGAGATCAGCATTAAAACCGAATAACCGACCTTATTAACCAGGCTGCGCATAAGCGCTCATCGAAAGAAAAACGATGCACCGCGTTTATGCGCGGCCCTTTTTTTTGCAAAAAACTCGACACGTTTTTCACTAGCGCTTCACTCGTACAACCGTTCCATCCTGTGCAGCGCGGGGGCGCAGCTCCTGCTGCTGCTGAAAGGTGACCAGCGTATTAGCCGGCACAGACTCTGTGATCCAGGTGTTGCCGCCGATAACGCAGTTTTCACCGATGACCGTGTTGCCGCCAAGAATAGTGGCGCCGGCATAGATGGTGACGTTGTTGCAGATCGTCGGATGGCGTTTTCCGCCTTTGACCACCGTGCCATCGGGATTGCGCGGGAAGGAGAGCGCGCCCAGCGTCACTCCCTGATAAATCTTGACGTCATCGCCGATTTCGGTGGTTTCGCCGATGACCACACCAGTCCCATGATCGATAAAAAACCGATCACCGATGGCGGCGCCGGGATGAATATCGATGCCGGTTCGCAGATGAGCCCACTCGGACATCATGCGCGCCACCATGGGCACCTGCAGCCGGTAGATCTCGTGGCCGACCCGATGGACGGCCATCGCATAGACATACGGATAACAAAGAATAACCTCTTCTATACTGCGGGCGGCGGGATCGCCGTCATAGCCGGCCATCACATCCCGGCTCAGACGGTAGCGGATTTCCGGCAAGCAGGCCAGCAAAGCGGCGGCGTGCTGTTCCGCCAACTGCAGGCAGCTCTGCTGATCGCACTGTTCGCTCGGGCAGTGTGATTGCAGGGCGCGGCAAAAAACGTCGATGCAGCGCAGCAGCAGAGAATCCATGGCGCCCTGGACATAAAAGAGCATGTGCGCATGTCTGGACACACGCTGGCTATAAAAGCCGGGAAACAAAAGCTGCATAAAATCATCCAACAGACGGATGATGGTGCGCTGGTTGGGCAGATTTTTGCCGTCCATTCGATTGATGCCGCCGTGCTTCTGATAGCTGGCGACCATGGCCTGACTGGCATCAGCTAATAGGTCTGCAGTTGTTTTCATAGATTCTCCACCGACAAAAAGATTCACCATCTGGTCTCTATGGACCGGAAAAAATGTTAGTTAAAACAAAGCTCGCGGTTCAGGGACCGGTTAAAAGCCGCCCGGCTGCGGCGGTGTCCGCAAACCATTCCACCTCTCCCTGCACCGGTCTCACCCGCGCAGCGGGCAGCGAGGGGCCGCGAAAAATGGCCTCCATCGCGTCTGCCTTGCCAGGGCCGTTGACAAGAAAAAAAATGTGTTTCGCCTGATTCAACAACGGCAACGTAAAGGTGATGCGCCAGGCTTGTAGTTTTTCCACCCAATTGGAGACCACCCATCGGACGGTCTCTTTCAGGGCGGCGGATCCGGGAAACAATGAAGCGGTATGTCCGTCCTCACCCACGCCCAGAAGAATGAGATCAAAAACCGGCGGCTCGCCCAATTGTTCGACGATCGTCCTCTCGTACTCAGCCGCCGACTGGTCCGCATCGCCGGATTCCGCAGCCACGCGGAAAATCTGCGTCTCTGGAATGCTGAGCGGATCCAGCAGGCATTCTCGAGCCAGGCGGTAATTGCTCTGTGGGTCATCCGGTGGAACCCATCGTTCATCGCTCCAGAAGAAATCGATTCGGCTCCAGTCTATCGCGGTACGATGACTTTCAGCCAAAGTCTGATAAAACCGCTTCGGCGTCCCTCCGCCGGCAAGTGCCACACGGAAACGGCGGGCAGGGTTCTGCTGATGGCCGGCCAATTCGTGGAAACGGCGGGCAGCCATCGCTGCCGATTGATGGGCGTCTTCGGCGGTGTGCAAAATCCAAGCGCGAGAAAGGGCCATCGTCAAGCTCCTCGGTCACGGAACGCTGCAGTGGGGTCCTGTAAAGGCACTGCCTGGGCCAGGAATCGGCTGATTCGAATGAACAGTTCATCCTCGCAGGCCACATCCAGTTCCTGTCCGAGCAGATCGGTCTCGGTCCTCAGCGGAATTTGCAAGATCGCTGCAGCTTCATCAGAGCGGCGACACTCGATCTCCAGGGGATTGATCCGCCGTGCATGCAGTCGTACGGTTTTTCCTTCGTAACGGGTGTACAGGGTGACGGTCACCAGGCTGTTGCCCACTGCCTTCGCAACAGGCGCGGTGAAAGAGGTGTGAATGGGACCCGCCGGTCCGGTAAAATACGGCTGCGTATGAACATGCAGACGCCACTGCAACACCGTGGCCAGCCACGCCAGCAGCCAGCCAACAGCGGGAGAAAAGCCGGCCGGCGCTGCCTGAATTTCAATCCGCTCGATGCCATGCAATAAGACAACGCCCTCCTTTGCATCAAAAAACTGCGCCAGCGCTTCCCGCCAGCCGGTTAAGGATGCCCAGGTCAGATCCATGATTCTCACCTGCGGCTGATGGCGCACGATCCACTGCGCCAGAGAACAAAGGTCCCGCCACCCAGCGATCCACGCGCCGGATTGAATGATCAATCGATCGATGGTAGAACAGAGGCTGGAAAAAATTCCAACCCCGGCCTGCGGCGCATCCGGCCACCACAGCAGAACCGGCAGGTCCGGCAGCAGCAGCGGCGACACGATGCCCGGCAGCTTGGTTGTCAGCGCGCTGGGACAGTGAAGGGTGATCTGCTCGCAGCAGAGCTGTTTTCCGCCCTGCGAGGAGACCCGACAGTGGGCGGAGATAAACGCCTCGACCGTTTCCCCGGTCGGCTGTAACCGGATGAGGATGATGCGGCCGGGCCGTTGACGGATCAGCTCTGGAAGAGACTGCAAAAAACTCTGATAGCGCGGCACCCCGGTGGCGACCAGAATCAGCGTCGACATGGCGCTGCGCAAAACTGCGCGCTCGCCGTCCTGCGCCTGATTCCGCCAAAATTCATCAAGTGCCGATTCAATCTGCGGCAGGGGAGTGGGAATCCCGTCTGTTTCCCAGTGCGGCGTTTCAGTCATAAGCGCCTCCATCGCCGGCCTGGAGGCAGCAGGGTCTCGGCTTCCGTCGGCCCCCAGGTACCGGCGCTGTAGGGAAAGATGCAGCCGCTGTCCGCCGTTTGCCAAGACTCCAGTAATGGAGTGAATATTTCCCAGGCCGTTTCGTTTTCATCCAGACGGGTGAACAGCGTGGCGTCGCCGATCAAAGCGTCCAGCAACAACCGCTCGTAGGCATCCGGCGTGCTCTCTCCAAAACTGGCGCCGTAGCGAAATTCCATGGCCACAGGCCGCACCCGGTTGCTGGGGCCCGGCACTTTGGAATCGAAGCGCAGAGTGATGCCCTCATTCGGTTGAATGTTCAAAGCCAGCACATTGGATGTCGCCTCTTTTTCTGCCTCGGGCCCGAACATCTGCAACGGCGCATCCTTGAAAACGATTGCGATCTCTGTCGCTTTTTTCGCCAACCGTTTGCCAGCGCGAAGAAAAAAGGGCACGCCGGCCCAGCGCCAGTTGTCGACAAACATTTTCAGCGCTACATAGGTCTCGGTGGTGGAATCCGGCGCAACGCCCGGTTCGCTGCGGTAGCCGATCAAATCGGCGCCCGCCAGGGAGCCAGGCCCGTATTGACCGCGCACGCTGCCGCAGCGCGGATCAGACATCCGTGGCATGGCGCGCAGCACTTTGACTTTTTCGTCGCGTACTTCGGCGCTGGCAAACGTGGATGGGGGCTCCATGGCGGTCAGGCACAACAGCTGCAACAGATGATTCTGAACAATATCGCGCAAAATACCGGTCTCTTCAAAGAACCGGCCTCGTCCCTCCATTCCCAGATCTTCCGCCACGGTGATCTGCACATGATCCACAAATGAGCGATTCCAGATCGGTTCGAAGATGCCGTTGGCGAACCGGAACACCAAAATGTTCTGCACCGTCTCCTTGCCGAGATAGTGATCGATGCGGAAGAGCTGGTCCTCCTGAAACACAGATGTGAGGCGAGCATTGAGCGAGCGCGCACTGGCCAGATCGCGGCCAAAGGGTTTCTCCACGATGAGCCGGGTCCAGCCCGTAGGCGATTGCGCCAACCCGGACTGCCCTAAATTCATGGCGATGGTTTCATACTGAGAGGGCGGCGTGGCCAAATAAAAAAGATGATGAGCAGGCCGCCGCCCGCTTTCCGCCAGTTTGGGCAACAAATCGGAAAGGCGTCGGAAGGCGTCCGCCTCATTAAAGTCCCCGCGCAGATAATGCAGCCGTCGGCTGAAACGCTGCAGCGCTGCTTCACCGCCCGGGCGGATGTTCCGCTGCAGCGCCTCCATCAGTTCAGTGCGGAACGTCCTGTCATCTTTTTCCCGCCGCGCAAAGCCGACGATTGCCATGCCGCCGGGCAGCAGCCCCTGCTGCTCCAGATTGAACAGCGCGGGCAACAGTTTGCGCTGGGTGAGATCGCCCGTCGCACCAAAAATAATCAGCGTACAAGGCTCGATGGTTTTTGACAACCGCATCCCCTGACGCAGAGGATTGATCATGCTTTTTCCTCCCTGGAGCGACTGAAAAGGCTTGCTTTTATGCGTTTAATTTAATATATAAATTTTTATTCAATTTGTCATTTCATTTTCATTCATACCGACAGCCCGGTTCAACGGCTGCGGCGAAAGAATGTAGACTGCTGTTCACGCCCTGGGCCATGCTGGTGAAAACATGCGGCGAAGAATAAAAACGTTGATGCTTCCAGCGATGATCCTCCTGATCGCCGTCGCCCTGCTTGTCGGCTACAGTCTGGTCATCGAACCCCATCAGCAAAAGGTCGAGACCGTACCCCTGTTCAGCGCCAAACTCCCACAAGGCTTCGCCTTGACTGTAGTCCAGTTGTCCGACCTGCACATCGGCTCCCTCTCCGCCGAATTCCTCGAAAAAACGGTGCGCCGGGTGAGGGAACAAGCCCCGGACCTGATCGTCCTGACCGGCGATTATCCAAGTTCGCAGAGCATGTTCGACCGGATCGAGACGCCTGCCTTTAAGGTTGAAATGGAAGCGCTCCGCGGATTCGTTTCCTCCCTGTCCGCACCCCACGGCGTATGGGCGGTTCGCGGCAACCATGACTTTAGCGACGACAAGGAAATCGGAGATGTTCTGCTGGATCTGCTGCGCAATGAAAACCGGCCGGTGTTGACCAATCAATTGCAGCGGCTGTTTGTCAATGGCCAGGCCCTGTACCTGGCAGGCGTAGACTATTCCGCTTTTGATGCCGGGCAGACAGCCCGTTTCACTGTGCGCAACGAGGGAGAAGAAAAATTTCTCCGCGCCGGGCGCTCCAGCAAAAATTCGTACACCCACTTTTATCCGCCCACGGACGGTCCTTGGCAGAATTATTCCTTTCACGCCCGCTTTCGTCTGAGCAAACCGGCCGCCAGCACCATGGGGCTGATTTTTTATTCGCACTATCCGCAAGGTTATGATCGCTACTATCGCTGGCGCTGGTTTCCTGAGGAGCAGAGATTTCGCTTCGCCCCGCATGGTACGTCAGTGGTGGAGCAGGCCCTTGCCGATCCTTTCCCCATGGCTGCAGGCCGCTGGTATTGCGCTGCTGTAAAAGTGGAAACCCACAGCGGCCTCACGGTCATGTACGGCAAAGCCTGGCCCGCCGGTGAGCCGGAGCCCGAGGTCTGGCAGGCGACCGCCATTGATTCTTCCGCCGGCAGGCTGCAGAGCGGCGTCATCGGACTCTACTGCAATCAGCCCGGGCTGCACGACTTTGATGATCTGCTCGTATATAATCAACAGGGAGATACGCTGGTGCGGGAGAATCTGCAGGCGCTGACTCCCGGATGCAAACCGGACCGGTGGATCGATTTCAATTGGAACGAAGCGGCGGTGCCCATGTTAGCCCGGCAGATACCAGACAGCTGTTTTTCCATCCTGCTCGCCCATCATCCGGCGTTCATCCGGCAGGCCGCCTCAGAGGGAATAGATCTGCAGCTCTCCGGCCACACACACGGCGGTCAGGTCTATTTTCCGCTCTTGGGTGCGCCCTGGGCGCGTTCACCGGGCTTCCGACATCCCAGCCGTGGTTTGTCCCACCACGGCGGCACCACGCTGTACATCAACCGGGGGTTGGGCACGATCCTTTTTCCCATCCGTTTTCTCAGTCCGCCAGAGATCACGGTGATAAAAATTCAGGGAACAAGAAAAGAGTAGAAGAAGAAATAAAACAGTCGGTCATTGGTTCAGAGCGAAGACCAGGATCACTTGATGATGATCGGGAGAGTAATAGTGAGCAATGACGCCCGCTTTTTTCCATCCTTGGCAAAGCAGAAAGGAGATCAGCTCCGCACGATCGACAGAACAGAGGTGGGCGATAAGCAAGCGGCCTCTTTGCTGTTGGATAAAAGTCTTAAGAAAGCCATCCAGGGCGGCCCACAGGGAACCATGCTGATCTTCAGCAGCCACGAAATCCTGCACCTCCAACACCCCGGCGGCGCCGGCGACCCAGCGAGCCGGGGCAACCGCCCGGCAGGCGCCCTGTTGGGAGTGCGCGACAAAAAAATGACACCCCTCCTTCGATTGCTGGGCGCTCTCGAGCCATTCCAGCGCCAAGGCCAGACGCTCGGGCTGATCTGCCAGCCGGGTACGAAGAAAGGCGGCGGTGCGAACGCACTCCTGGGGAGTGGTGGATTCAAGGATCAATGGGAACATAAAAATTTGTAATTTTATATTGCTTCTTTCAATAAAAGGCAGTATATTAACAGCTGTATTTTTTTACAGGTCTTTGCCCTTTCGGCCGAGCCATCAGGCGGCCGTCCTAAAGGATCTGAGTCAACAACTTGGCGAAAAACAGCGGCAAAATCAAATTGAAAATAGTTGCAATTTCTCTTGTATTTCCTGAAATATTGCATTAAATTATACACAATTTAAGCGACTAAACTAGCCGTTTTTTCACAGTATTCACCCCAATCAATCTTTTTAGGAGGTTACATTCAATGAAGGTGAAAACACTCGTTGCAGTGCTCGTCGTGATTTTCGCGATGACCCTGATCGTCGGTTGCGCCAAAGTTCCGCAGCAGGAACTGGACGCCGCTAAAGCAGCGTTGGACGCCGCCAAGGCCGTTGAGGCCGACCGGTACGCCCCTGAGCTGTTCAATGCCGTAAAGGACTCTTTGAACGCCATCAACGCTGAGATCGAGAAACAAAACTCCAAGTTCGCATTGTTCCGCAGCTACTCTAAAGCGAAAACCATGTTGGCCGCCGCCCTGGCTGCTGCGAACAACGCCAAAGACACCGCAGTTGCGAACAAAGAGAAGGTCAAAGCCGAAGCCAACGACCTGCTGGCGAAAATCGGTCCGGCCATCGATGATGTGAAAAAGCTGATGAAAAAAGCTCCGCGCGGCAAAGAAGGCAGAGCGGCTCTGGAAGCCATGAATGCCGATCTGGCCACCGTCGAAGCTTCGGTCGCTGAAGCCAATACCGCCCTCGCCAATGGCGATTTTCTGACCGCACGCGACAAAGCCCAGGCCGGTTTGCAAAAGGTTGCGGCGATCTCCGAAGAACTGCAGCAAGCCATCAACAAAAAATTGGGCCGCTGATTATCTCTTCCGCGCCTGATAAATTATGTAAACCTCAGTTCACCGCTTTGATGGGTGGACTGAGGTTTTCTATTTAAAACCCGATTACGGTACGATCGGCAAACGGTCGCCGCCAATCCAGAACCCATTTCTCCGCTATGGACGCACTGAAATCCGAAGTAAAAGAACCTCGCCGGCTTGTTGAGAAAAACTGGTTCCTGTGGGCTAACCTCATCCTGGCTCTGGGGCTGATCGGCTTTACCCTTATCATCGAGTTGTCGGCCGAGCCTCCCTTTGAAGCTTATCAAAAGGCGCGCAAAGCAGTGAGCCTGGCCCGCCAAAGTCAAGCGAACATCTACATGGTGGATGAGCTGATCGATGCCGAGTATTTGCTGGAACAGAGCAAACTGGCCTGGCAGCGCGAGAACCGCCGCTGGCGGGTGAATCGTAATTTCTATTCCGCGCGCCGGCTGGCGGCGCAGTGCTCCACCAAAGCAGCCCATGCCGCTGCGCGCAGCATCGCCAAGCGCGACTCCCTGCGCGAGTTGACTCAAAACGGCATCCGCGAGATCAAAGCGCAGATCGAGGCTTTTCGACCTGATTTCCAATCCCTGCCGTTGGACAACCGGCTGCGCCAGAAATACGTGCTCAGCGAGCTCGCTATCATGGAGAGCGAGGCGGCCTTTAAACGGCAGGACTATAAAAAAGCAGCGGCCCGGTATAAAACCGCGGCCGACTATATCAGCCGGGCGGGCAGCGAAGCCACCGCCACGATCACCAACTATTATTCCAATGCGCCCAGGTGGCGTCAATGGGTGCAAGAGACCGTGCGCTGGTCCAAAGAAAACAACGACGTGGCCATTGTGGTCGACAAGATCGACCATGAATGTCATCTCTACTCCAACGGCGAAAAAATACGCGAATTCAACATCGAACTGGGTCCCAATTGGATCGGCCACAAACTGCAACGCGGCGACAACGCCACGCCAGAGGGCTGCTATCGCATTCGCCGCAAAAAGGCCAACGGTCAAACAAAATACTATTTGGCCATGGAGATCGATTACCCCAATGATCAAGACCGCGCCCGTTTTTATACCGCCAAAGCCCGCGGCGAAATCGCCGGCAACGCGACTATCGGCGGCCTGATCGAAATCCACGGCGACGGCGGCAAGGGCGCCAACTGGACCGCCGGCTGTGTGGCGCTGGCCAATCCTGATATGGAAAAGCTGTTCAAGCTCTGCAAGGTGGGCACTCCGGTCACCATTGTCGGCTCCAGCAAAGGAACGCCGGTGAGAACCGCAACCCGATCCCTTTCCGACAACGGCGCCAAAAACGTGAGGAGCGCCGAATAACCTGTCACGGAACCGGCGTTGGTTCGAACCCCTGTTCCAAGCACGTGGTGAACAAAAAGACTATGAACGCCAAAACCGAAACCCTAGCGATCAAAGAGACCATCGACTTCCATCCGGAGGAGACTGAAAAGAAGATCGGCCTGGCCGCTTTTCTTGGCTTGGTTGTGGGTCTGATTCTCGCTTTCTTTGTCTTTCTCTATGCCCCGCTGCTGCGCGATTACCTCTACTGGATCGTGCCGGAGACGAAATCTTTTTTTATGGACCAGCAGGCGGATGCCGGCCGCTACGCCCAAGAACTAGAACGGGTGGAGAAACGCCTTGCCGCTGCCCGGAAAAAGTTAAATGCATTGCAGCCCAAGGAAAATTATCTGATCGTCGACACTTCCGGCAATCAGATCTTTCTGATGAAGGACGGTCAGGTCCTGCATCAGGGCACCTGTTCCACCGGCAAATACGTATTGCTCAAGGTCTCCAAAAAGAAACAGTATGTCTTCAAGACGCCGCGCGGGCTGTTCCGCGTCCAGCAGAAACAGAAACGTCCCGTCTGGTATAAGCCGGATTGGGCTTTCATCGAGGAGGCGCTGCCCATTCCACCAAGAGATCACCCGGACCGCTTCGAGGCCGGCGTGCTCGGCAACTATGCCCTGGCCCTCGGCGACGGTTATTTGATCCACGGAACCCTCTATAAACGTTTTCTCGGCCAACCGGTCACCCACGGCTGCGTCCGGCTGGATGACGAAACCCTGGAGATCGTCTATCAGGGGATGCAGACCAACGGCAAGGTGTATATCTATTAAATCGAAAGAACATGCCCTGATGAGGACCCAGAGCCACTTCCGGTTAAGGCCATGACGATTAAACGCAAAAAACGCAACCTGCTTCCGGTTTTCAAAGACCGCAGACCGGCCCAGCTGACCTTTCTGATCAGCCTGTTGATCCCCGTGTTGCTCGCTTTCGTCTTTCTGGTGATTCTGCCCGTGCTGCAGAGCACAGAGATGTTAAAGAAGAACCGTCTGCAGACCAAACAGACCGCTGCGTTGATTCCGCCGGACCGCGAATCCGCCCATAAAATGGCCGCCTTGCTGGCGGAAGAGGCCTATGTCAATTCGCTGAATAAACTGGCGCTGCAGGATTCCGTCACTCTGCTGGTGGATCTGCAGGACAGCCTGGCCGCGCTATGCATCAAAGGGGTGATGGTGCGCAAATGCCGGCTGGTCCATTTTCGTAAAAGCTATGCCATCCGCCATTTCAAGAGCCAAGACAGTCTCTACAACTGGCTATATCCGCCCTTTGTGGTGTTAAAGGAATATGCCACGGTGCCTAAATCCCCTATCCGTATGATGAAAGCGCCCAAGGACAGCAACGAAGCCCGAGTGTATGCCCAGGAAGAGACAAAACCGGTTGAAGAAAAAGATGTTCATTTTACGTTGGAATGCTCGCGCGGATTGAATTTGCGTTTCGAACAGATCCAGCAAGCGGATGTAGCGGGCTGGCGGGAAAAATGGAAATTCGAGATGGAACAGATCTTGGAACAGGCCAGGCTGACCTTGAAAGCCCTGCGTCGCGGTCAGCTGCCGCAACATCAGCTTTGGATCGAGATGGACATCAGTCCGGAAGACGCCAAGGCCATCTATCGCGCTCTGCCGAAAAAAGCCGGACTCGCCCTGCGCCTCTAACGGTCCCCTTCCCCCCTTTATTTCTCATACTTCCAGATAAGATCCAATCCAGTGCTCTTTTCATCGCCTCGAACCGCCTGAAAGAACAGCGAACGGGTGATCTCATACTCCAGGGTCACCTGCTCCGGGGTGGTGTCATAGGTGCGCCCCATCTTGATCTCCCGTTGATAACTGAGGAAGAGATCGTTGGTGATATATTTTCCGACCACCACCGTGGCCTGACGCCAATTGTTATCCCCTTTAAACTCGATCACATCCAGATCCAACGAGTTTCGAATCGCCCTGGTCACCTGGCCGGCCAATTGTCCGGCCACCAGATCTTTGACCGCATCGCTGTTCAATCCCGGTTGATCCTGCGCCATATCGGAGCGCTGTCCTTGAGTCAAAGCGTCGAAATTCATGCCGAACAGCAGATAGGCGATGGCATCGGTCTCGGCGATCTCGATCTCGTCGAGCAGAAAAGACAGCCTGGGCTCACGCAGTTCACCGCTCACCTTCAGGTGCAGCACCCGTTTGATCTTGTCCGCGCTGCGGAACACATGCTTCGCCTTGAGATCCACCACCGGATTGAGCTCGCGGCCGCCCTGAAACGCGATGGTTCCGCTCTCAATCTCAAACCGCCGGCCATAGAGGCTGTAATCACCGCGCATCATTTCGATGACGCCGAAAAGTTCGACCACGGCGCCGTCCATAAGGATATTGAGCTTGCCGGAGATCTCGATGTTCATCTCCGGACTGCGCAGCCAGGTGTTGCGAGGGATCTCCACTTTGATGGATCCGTGCACATTTTTCAACCGATTGATCATCGATGAATCCGAGGACGCTGTTGCCTGATCCTGCAGCGAATCCTGACGCAGGGTCATCAGCAGAGGCTGTTCCCGCGTCGCCGATGCAGCGCCCATGCTGGTCACGCTTGGTAGGTTGAACCGGGAGCGCACCACCAGGATATCGCCGTCAAAGTGCGGCGCTGCGAATGAATTGCTCAAACGCACAGTGCCGTTCATCACCAGCGTCCTGTCACGGGTATCCATGACGTTGAACTGATCGGCCTGCAGCGTCAGGTCGAGCTGATGCAACTGCGTCTGCAAACCGCTGCCGATAAAGTGGACCGAGCCGGCGCCCGAGATATGGCCATCTCCGCTGCTGATCCTGAGCCTGTCGAGGCGGATCTGGCTGCTGTCGGTGCTGACCTCGAGCTGAATGTCTGAATAGGTTTTTCCGATCTGCGGAATGTAAGCCTTTCCGCCGGTGATTCGAAGGAATCCGGCGGGCCGTGGATCCCGAAGCGTGTTCGTCAGACGAATGTCGCAGTTCAACCGTCCCTGCACCTGACGCACCTGATGGGTGGCCTGGGAAATAAAGGAAAGATCCATATCCTGTGTCTGCAGCGAGGCGGAAAAAGGTCGGTCCGGATACAAAATATCCTGCTGGTTGGTGAGGGCCAAGTTCATGGGCGCCAGAAAGTTAAAATACAGCCGGTTCTCCCCATCGCCGTGCAGAACCGTATGCCAGTCCATCTTCTCCTGCGCATATCTCATTTGTCCATCAAAGCGGCTGAAAGACAGCCCGTTGATCCGGCCCGGGCCGATGTTAAGCTGGGAGGTCATCAGCGGATCATCCGCAGTGCCTGTCATCAAAAAGCCGCCAAAGGTGTCGCCCTGCAGAGCCGGCAGAGCATGGGTGAGCCGATTCAGCTGGCTTATCTCGATTCGCGACCAATTCACTGCCAACGACTCTTGCGCGGACCAGCTGAAAAAGCCGGCAGTGGATAAGCGCTGATCATCGCAGCTCAGTTCGAGACGCCTGAGATAATAGGTCGAGTCCTTGACCACCACCCTGCTGCTGTCGCTTCCCCCATACCAGTTTTGATCCTTCAGCTGCAGATGCATGAAAGGAAAGTTCAAATAGATCGGCCGCTGATCCCAGTGTGTGGTAAAGTGGCTGCGGGCTTCGATGCTGTCGCTGATAAACGCATGCAAGTCTGTATGCAGCGAGTCGGAAAAGAGGCGGTTGGCGAAACGAATCGAGTCGATGGCGATGATGGAAACCTGGCCGCCGCGTGCCACGCCGTCGATATGGCCGTCCAGACTGTCCGGCAAGATGGATAAATGCAGATAGCCGATGATCGAATCCGCTTTCATGCCGTCATACTGAATGTCCGACCAGCGCACATCGACGTGCAAATTCAGCGAATCGACCGCACCTTTCAGCGTGCCCTGGTAGGGGCCGCGGGCGTGCAGCGTATCGGCCAAAGCCAGGCCGCGGATGGGGTTGGGTTCGTGGATCATTCCGCTGAATTGAAAATCCACGCTGTCGAATGAAAAAAAAGTGCCCTGGGCTTTCAAGTCGGTGACCGGACTGATCAGCGAAAGATGCGGCACCCGCACTCTTCTTGAGTCGATCTCCAGAAGACAGGTGAGGCTGTCCAAAGGATAGTCATTATAGGTTGATGGAAAAACGCGCACCTTCGCCTGACCCAAGAGGTCCCCGGTCAACCCCTGGCCCGATGCCGTACAGCTGAGGTTCAGATCGCTGGCCAGGGTGTCGAGGGAAAACAATCGCGCCAAATCGACCTTCTGAAGGGCGGTCTCCAGATTCCACACCGGCGGTCCGGAGGAAAGGATCAGATCGAAAAGCGCTTGCCCCTGTCCCCAGGGCGTTCTGGCCTCCACAACGGTTTTCAACCTCTGATCAGCCAGCGTTGCGCTGATCTCTGTTTTTCCCAACTCGAGACCGTTGAGACGAAAATCGCGCAGTTTGGCTTCGGCCGACCATTCCGCCTTAGCCAGCTCTAAACCATGACCGGCGGCATGAACGCTGCCGGAGAGCGACAGATGATCCGAAACCGGCCACCAGTCCGCCGGATCCACATGATCTAGCTCCAGCCGAGTCTCGAGCGTAGCCGGCTTTTTTCTCCGATCGATCGTCACATTTAAGACCACACTCTGCTGCTGCTGTTCAACCATCGCAAGGACCTGCAGAACCTCGGCTGAACCTTTTATTTGCGCCTCGACCATGGGCCGACCCAGCACCTCAAAACCAGGTATAAACGCCTTGATCTCTCTGGCATCCACAGGTTCGCCGATCAGATGAAGATCCAGGCTCACAGGGCGATGGGGAACAATCTCTCCCTTTGCTCGAATCAAAGAGCCATCCGTTTTGATCAGCAGGTCGGAGATGTACAGCACACTGTCGCGCTGAGCAGCGCTGCCGTGCATTTCGATGATCCGAAGATCCGGATGTTCCACAACTCCGTACAGCTGATAAAGCGCCAGGTTGGTCTTCGTGCGCAGTGCGGCGATGTGCGCGTGAACGGTGAGATCGCTCAGCCGTCTGGGAAGGGAAGGCGGTGGATCGTTGAGGGCGAAGCCGATTCCGCCCTGATGGATCCACAGCGTGTCAACGATGACCTGCCAGAACCGGCGGCCGCCTGAAGAGGAGGAAAAAAACTGTGGAAGATTGAACGTTCCGTCAGGCAGTTGGCGGATGCGCAGTTGGGGCTCTTCCAGGATCAGTTGCCGAATATCCAGTCGGCTGCGAAACAGCGCCCACGGATTCCAGATCATCGTGACGTCGCGGCAGGTGAACAACGTATCTCCTTTGTTCTGCACGACGATATCATCGAGGCTGAGATATTGCCACAGATTGCCGTGCAAGCGTCCCAGAGTCACCGACACGCCGGTCTGTGCCTCCAGTACGCCGCCGAGAACGAGGCCGATGTAGGAATGAACGAACGGCATCTGAGTGAGCAGCGCGGTGCTGAGCACAAAAAGGAGCAGAACCAACGCCAGCGCCAGCGCGATTTTGACTATTTTCTTCAGCATCCCGATGTTGGATGAAAACGCATACCTTCGCTCTTTTCTACGGCCGGCGAATTCACCCGCCGACCGGCTTGGATTAAAACGCCTGGCCAATACTGATATGAACCTGCATCGGACTTTTTCCCTGGCCGAGCGGCCACGCCAGATCCAGGCGAATGGGCCCGATCGGCGTCTGAAAACGCAGACCAGCGCCGCAGGCATGGCGCAATTCAGACCAGGGAAAGGTGAGATAATCGCTCCAGACGTTGCCGATGTCATAGAACACGACGCCGTGGAGCATCTTGTACAATGGATAGCGCAGCTCCGCGCTGGCCTCGGCCTGGCTGTTGCCGCCCAGAGGCTTGTTCACCGAACTGACGGGGCCCAGCATGCTCCGACCCCAGCCGCGCACCGAATTGGAGCCGCCGGAGTAAAACCGCTCTTCCAGAGGTGTGACCTTGTCCTCATAAAGCGGCTTCATCGATCCGATTTTTGCCCGCATGGCGAACACGTACCCTTCCATCAACTTGGTGTATTTGCGCGATTCAAAAATCCAGCGGAGAAAATGAAAATCGCTCTGCAGCCCCACGCCCGTGAGTGTAAGGGTGGCGGCATGATACCAACCGCGTTGCGGTTGAAACAGAGGATAAGAGCGATCATTCACCCAGCCAAAGGTTACGCTGGATTTGTTGTACAGCTTGATGTCCTGATTCTTCAGCGCCTCGGCGAGGGTCATCTCGCTCACGCTCAACCGATCCCGTTCGTAGACATAGCTGACCGAGCCATCCGTATAATACGAAAAACGCTGCTGATAGCTGAAATCAGCGCCATAGCGCTTGATGGAAAATCCCGGCTCTTTTTCCGAACGGCTGAAAGGGCTCAACGACAAAAAGGCGCCAGGATGGATAAAGGCCGGCTGAATGAGCTTGAGCAGAATGTTATAGGGCTCGAGCTTGCTGTGTTTGGCCGTCAAAGAAAGGCTGCGACCGCCGCCGAGCGCATTGAGAAATCGCAGATCGCCGGAAAAGCGCAGCTGCTCCTCCCGGCCATAGCCCACGCCCAATTTGGTGGTCAACCGCGGCGCTTCTTTGACGATCAGCTCCACCGGCAGTACATGATGATGCGATTCATTGGTGGATACTTTGATGGTCACATATTGAAAAAGGCCCAGCTGATAGATAAAGCGTTGGGAGCGCTGCACCACCTCCTGGCTGTAGCGGTCGTTCGGTTTGAACGCCACCTGTTTGACGATCAGCGAAGAATCGGTGCGATGGTTGCCGGAGACCGAGATCGGGCCAAAGCGGCACAAGGGTCCCTGATCGATCTCGAAAAACAGATCCGCGAGATAATCCGATTCACGCAAGACCGGTTTGACCGCCACCTGGGCATACAGATAGCCGTTGTTGGAGAGTGTGGCGGTCAGGGCGGTTTTATCCTGCTGGATCGCCTCATCGCGGAACCTCTGACCGCGACTCAATACCAGCTTGCCCTTTTCGTCGCGAAAAACCTTATTCAGGTACGGACGGCTGCTGGAGTCGTCATGGGCAAAATGGTGTTCGATGCGGTCGATCGATACAGGTTTGCCCTCCTGAATGACGATGTTTACGGCAACGGTTTGATTGCGGTCATTGAACGCCAGCTCGCGGTTGACCTGCACATCGATGAATCCCTCGCGCTGGTAAAAGGCGGTGAGTGTTTTTACATCCTGCTGCAGCAAAGGCTCGCTGTATTCGGCGGACTTGCCCAGCAGAAACCGCTTCCAGGGGGATGGGATGCGCGTGATCATCTGCTCTGACAACGCCCGATGGGAAAAAAAGTGATTGCCCGTGAAAGTGAGGGCGGAAAGGCGGTACTCCTCCGCAGCCGCTGAAAGCGAGGCCGCTGCCAGGAGCGCACACCAAAGACCGCCGATCAGGGACGACCGGCGGAAGATTCGAAAACCCTTGATCATGCAGCCAGCCATCCGCTCATTCGTCCGACCGCCCCTTCAGCGCCGCAGCCGCGTGAGATTCGACCTCGCTGAACACCCGTAAAAAATTTTCGCCCCAAATTTTGCGCAGCCTTTGTTCCGTATAGCCGCGCCGCATCATCTCGTGGGTCAAATTGGGCAATTCGCTCACATCATCGCAGCCGATGACCCCGCCTCCGCCATCGAAATCCGTGCCGATGCCCACGTACTCATCTCCCACCAGCTTCACCACATGGTCGATATGATCCACCACGTCGCGCACCGAGGCGCGCCGGCCCGTTGACCGCGGAATGACGTAATCAGAGAGAATGCACATCTGCAGCACGCCGCCCTTTTCCGCCAGCTTGCGGATCATGTCATCGCTGAGATTGCGCGGATGGTCGCACAGCGCCCGGCAGCAGGAATGGCTGGCGATGACCGGCGCGGCGGAAAGCGCCACGACGTCGTAAAACGTCTCATCCGACGCATGCGAGACATCGACGAGCATGCCCAGACGATTCATCTCCCGCACCGTCTTTTCGCCGAAAGCGGACAAGCCGTGGTGCATCGCGCCATGGGGGTCGGTGGACGAATCGCACAGTTGGTTGTTGGTGGAGTGGCACAGGGTGATGTAGCGCACGCCTTGCTGATAATAGCGGCCGATGGCGGTCACCTCTTCGGCCAGGGGAAATCCGTTTTCCAGCCCGATGTAAATGGACAATTTGCCCATCGCCTCATTCTCTCGGGCATGCTGGGATTGGGTCGCCAGCGAGACCCGGTCGCTCAAGTCCAAGCATATACGATGCACCCGACCCAGCAACGCATCCGCTTTCGCCCGGGCCAAGCGATAATTTTCCTGGGTGAGCGGACGTTGGCCGACAAACACCGCGAAAAAGGAGGCGTCGAGATTGCCGTCGGCCATGCGCGGCAGATCGACCTTGCCGCCGGCGCGATCGCCGCCTTGATGGCGCACCGAGATATCCCAGGCCGGATCGGACAGGCGCAGCGGCGTGTCGCAATGGGTGTCGATCGTCAACAAGGCGCGATGCATCGCCTGGCTGTGCAGGGAATCCACCTGGGCGGTCAAGGAAAGGGGGAAGATCAACAGTACATAGATTAGGCAGGTCTTGAACATGGAATTTTGCTTCCTCTCATCATTCTTCGGTCAGGAGCAGTGCCTGCTTCTTCCTGAGCCACGGGCAGTCAGGCAGCATCAGGTTCCACAACGCCCTTGAGCACATGGGCCGTGGCCTCGGTGATGCGCGCTTGAATGAAATCGCCCGGCCGGCCGGCGCCGGCGGGAAGGATCACCAGCAGATTGCCGTCGGTCCGACCCTGAACCTCCTCAACCGATTTTTTTGTACCCTGGCGTTCGATGAGAACCTTCTCGACAAAGCCGATGCGCTGTAGGTGGCGCGCCAGCGAGATCTCTTTCTGCAAGCTGTTCAATCGCACGATTCGCTGGGTCTTGACCTCTTCGCTTACATCATCCGGATATTTTTTCGCCGCCAGCGTGCCGGGGCGTTCGGAATACTTAAAAATAAAAGCAGAATCAAAGCGCACCGTCTCCATCACCTCCATCGTGTCGGCGAACTCGGCGTCGGTTTCGGTGGGAAAACCGACGATCACGTCCGTCGTCAACACGACGCCGGGCAACGCCTCCCGGATCTCTGCGGCGAGATCGAGGAATTGCTGCTTGCTATAAGTCCGTCGCATCAGGGAGAGCACGCGATCATTGCCCGCTTGCAGCGGCAGATGGATATGCTTGCAAACCACCGGATTCTCTTTCATGACGCGCAGCAGGGGCCGGGGAAAATCCTTGGGATGCGGGGAGGTGAAACGGACCCGCCGCAATCCCTTCACCGCGCTGACCTGCTCCAGCAGAGCGGCGAAATCACTTCCCTGCGAGCGATACGAGTTGACGTTCTGCCCCAGCAGCGTCACCTGCGGATAGCCCTCGGCCACCAAGCGGTGCGTCTCAGCGACAATGCCGGCCACGGATCGGCTGCGTTCTCGGCCGCGGCTGTAGGGAACCACGCAAAACGAACAAAAATTATTGCACCCGCGCATGATCGCGATCCAGGCGTTCACCCCCGGCAGGCGCCGCGGATAAATATCCTCATACGTCTCACATTTCGACAACCGAACGTCATGGAGCTGCTGTTTTTTCCGGCTCGCTTGCCGTATCAGATCGGGCAGCCGGCGGTAGCTGTCCGGACCGACGAGAAAATCGATGGGCGAGTTCGGGGCATCGAGCAATTTCTTCTTCAACCCGCTGGCCATGCAGCCGAGCACGCCGATCAACAGCGGCGCGCCGGCGCGGCTGCGGCGGATCTCGCCGATGCGCGCGAGCACACGGTGGCTGGCATGTTCACGCACCGCGCAGGTGTTCATCAACAACACATCCGCGTCCTGCACCTCACTGACCTCCTGAAAGCCGTCAGCGAACAAAATGCTTTGGACGATCTCGCTGTCATATTCGTTCATCTGACAGCCATAAGTTTCTATATAGACTTTCATAACAAACGACCGATCATCTGTTGATCCTCGACCGCGGTGAGCGCCACCGGCAGCCATGCGTTGTGCAGATCGCGGTCAGACGCCACCCGCACTCGAATGTAGGTGTCGGTCAAGCCGGTCCACCATCCCCGCTTTCGATTCTCAAAGAGAACATGCTCGGTCCTGCCGAGGTTGCGCGCCAAATACCGTTGGCGTTTTTGTGCGCTCAGTTCGCGCAGAACCCGGCTGCGTCTCTCGATGACCGCTTGCGGCACTTTATCGGGGAAATTCCGGCTCAGATTATGCCTGCGATCCGAATAGCTGAACACATGAAAATAGCTGTGGCCGGAATTCTGCAGATAGTTCAGGGTCTCGTTAAAATGCTGATCGCTTTCGCCGGGAAAACCCACCAGTACATCGGCGCCCAGGCAGAGCCCCGGAACCGCATGCAGAGCCCTCTGTACAAACGCGTCATAATCCGCCAGGGTATAGCGGCGGTGCATCGCCTGAAGGATTTCATCGCTCCCGCTCTGCAGCGGTAGATGGAGAAACCGGCACAGTTTGCCGTTGACCATCCACGCGAGCAATTCATCGCCAAGCGTAGTCGCCTCGATGGAAGAGATGCGAATGCGCAGAACATCAGGAATGTCCTGCAACGCCCGCACCACGTCCAGCAGCGTGCGGCCCTCATGCGCATACAAACCGATGTTGATGCCGGTCAACACCAACTCGCGATGACCCGCGGCAGCCAGCTGTTTCGCCTCCCTCAGCAGGTCGTCAAAATCCCGGCTGCGCGCACGTCCGCGCGCATAGGGGATTTCGCAATAGCTGCAAAAAAAATCGCATCCATCCTGTATTTTTAAATGCGCACGTGTACGATTGGGATCCATGCCGGCTGCGGCGATCGTAAAACTGCCGGCCTCGATCTCAGGCACCGCCACCACCGGCCCTGCCGAAGTGTCCTGGCGAAGGATGTCTGCCAGCTCCATCTTGGCGCCCGTGCCGATAACCCAGTGCACACCAGGGAGCGCGGCCAGCTCCTCGCTCTGAACTTGTGATTGGCACCCCACCAAAGCGATCCGGATGTCGCGATTGATCCGCAGCAAACGATAAATCAGCCGGCGCGTGTCCGCGTCGCCGTGGGCGGTGACCGTACAGGTGTTGATAACCGCTACATCCGCAGGTTCGTCCGCATGCACCACGGTCCACCCCTGGCCGCTGCACTGCTGCTGCAGAATCGCTGTCTCCGCCTGGTTCAAGCGGCAGCCCAATGTTATAAAGGAAATTCTCATTTTCATATAATGTAATAAAATTAAATGGTTTTGACAACAACAACCGCAAAACAGCTCTGCCAATCTTTTAACTTGCCTTTTGTGATACAATTTAATAGGTTTAAGTTAAAGCAAAAAGAGGGGACTCCCGCAGAAAAGTCCCTGTACCGATCGAGTGCGGGCGAGTAACTGCGTTTATTAAAGGCGAATAGAATGAAAAAATTTTTCTACCGTCTGCTGTTGACGCTTGGTCTTTTTGTGATCGTCCTCCTGATTCTGGCCGCTTACAACCGGCGCGACCGGCATCCGGACTATGATTTCAACCTGCATTTGCCGGCTGATCCGTCGACAACGGTCTCCTTGCAGGCCGGCTTTGGCCGCAGCATCATCACTCCGAAGCTGCCGGACACCTGGGTCGATGCCGACAGCAACGGCCGCTATGAGCCTGACCGCGGCGATCGCTATCTCGATGGCAATCAAAACGGACGATTCGATGCCTTCTGGCTGGCTGGGTTTCATAACAACCGTCCGGCCCGGGCTGTACACGACGACCTTTGGGCCCGCGCTGTGGTTCTGGAAGACGGCCGAGTTCGCGTCGCCCTGGTCGCCCTCGACGCCATCGGATTTTTTCATGACTATGTGGTCGACGTTCGCGCCATGCTGGCGCAAAAACCATGGAAAATCGATCACCTGATCATCTGTTCCACGCATAACCACGAAACCCCGGATCTGATGGGTCTGTGGGGACCGGCTTATTACCGCTCCGGCGTGAACAAAGAATATCTGCGCTTTGTGCAGACGCAGATCGTCCATGCCGTTGGCCAGGCCTTTGAAAACCGCACCCCCGCAATTCTGTTGGCCGGCCGCATCGATTCCACCGCTGCGGATCTGGTTCGCGACAGTCGCCCCCCTCGCGTGTTGGATGACGCCATTCATCTCCTGCAATTTCGCAGTCAGGCAAAGGACTCGCTGCTCGGCGTGCTGCTCAACTGGGGCAATCATCCGGAGACTTTGGCCGACGACAACCTCGACATCACCGCCGACTTTCCCTATTACTGGCTGCAGGGCGTTGAACAGGGGATCGTTTACGATGGAAAGGTGCTGCGGCCTGGAGTCGGCGGCATGGCTGTTTTCGCCAACGGCTGCGTCGGCGGACTGATGACCTCGCTGGGGTGTGAAGTGCGTGATTATCGGCTGAACCAGACCTTCAAAAAAGCGAGTTTTGCCAAAGCGCGCAGCCAGGGATATCGGCTGGCGGATCTGGTGCTGGACCAGTTCGAAACCGGAACCTGGGAGACCGTGGCGGATCCCCGCCTGGGCGTCAAGGTCGAGACGATCACCCTGAAAGTGGACAATTTCCTCTTCAATCTCGCCGGCGCTCTGCGGGTGCTGGACCGCGGATTCAGCGGATTTAACAAACTCCGTTCCGAAGTGAGCTTGGTGACCATCGGCGAAACCGTCTCTCTGCTGATGCTCCCGGGCGAGATCTATCCAGAGATCGTCAACGGCGGCGCAGAGGCGCCCGATGGCGGCGATTTCGGCGGTCCGGTGATCGAAGCGCCGGGGCTGCGCCAGCTCATGCCGGGACGCTTTAAATTCGTCATCGGTCTGGCCAACGACGAAATAGGCTATGTGCTGCCGCGATCGCAATGGGACACGGAAAAGCCCTACACTTATGGCGCGAGAAAAGCGCCCTATGGCGAAATCAATTCACTGGGCCCGGACACCGGCCCCCAACTCTACCGCACAGCCAAAAGCCTGATTCAACACATGTAACTTGAAATAGACCATCCCTATTCCATTAACCTCTCATTGAAGGAAGCAATATGAACAAAAATGAAAAGCAATTTGAAAAGGGTGTTTCACGCCGTGAATTTCTTGCCGGCGCCGCTGCAGCATCGTCCTTTATTATCGTGCCCCGTCATGTTCTGGGCGGACCGGGCTATCAGGCGCCCAGCGACAAATTGAACATCGCCTGCATCGGCATCGGCGGCAAAGGCTGGTCCGACTCGCTCAAAATGCAAACCGAGAACGTCATCGCGCTGTGCGACGTGGACGAAGACCGTCTCACGCAACAACACGACGAAGACAAGAAGACCATTCGCGACTATTATCCCACCGCCAAGTTCTATCAGGATTTCCGCGTCATGTTGGAAAAGGAAAAAGAGATCGACGCCGTAACCGTCAGCACACCGGATCATACCCACGCGGTGGCGGCCATGATGGCGATGAAAATGAAAAAGCATGTCTTTGTGCAAAAGCCGCTGACCCACACCATTCATGAAGCGCGCGTGCTGGCCAAAACCGCCAAAGAGATGGGCGTGGTCACTCAGATGGGCAATCAGGGCCATGCCCAGGAGGGCGGCCGTCTGGTGTGCGAATGGATTTGGGCCGGCGCCATCGGCGAGGTCAAAGAGGTGCACTGCATCACCAACCGGCCGGTCTGGAAACAGAACCTGACCGCTCCGACGGAAACGCCTTCGGTGCCGCCGACTTTGGACTGGAACCTCTGGGTTGGTCCGGCCAAATGGCGGCCCTATCACCCGGCGTATGTCCCCTGGTCCTGGCGCGGCTGGTGGGATTTCGGCACCGGCGCCATCGGCGATATGGGCGCGCACATCATCGATCACGCTTATTGGCCGCTCAAGTTGAAATATCCGGAGAAAATCTATGCCAGCAGCACCGAGTTCACCAAGGACTCGCCGCCCCAAGCCGAAGTGCTGGTTTATGATTTTCCGGCGCGCGGCAAAATGCCGCCCGTGCGCATGTACTGGTGGGACGGCGGCTTGACCCCGCCCCGTCCGTTCGAACTGGAGGCCGGCCGACGACTGAGCGTGTCAGACGGCGGCGCCGTGATCTTTATGGGCTCCAAGGGCATTTTAACCTGCGGCACCTACGGCGACAATCCGCGCCTGATCCCAGAGGAGAAAATGAAAGCCTTCAAACGGCCGCAGAAAACCATTCCACGTTCTCCGGGCATTCACGAAGAGTGGATCGCTGCTTGCAAAAAAGGCGACCCCGAAGCAGCCACCACCAATTTCGGCTATTCGGGCCCGCTGACCGAAACCATGCTGCTCGGCAACCTGGCGGTACGCATGCGTGATAAAAATATGGTGTTCGAATGGGACGGCGAAAAGGGACAGATCACTAACTGTCCCGAAGCCAACGATCTGCTCCACTTTGAATATCGTAAAGGCTGGGAACTATAAACTCAAGCGCCGCTTCGCACGGCAACGTTTTACCGGCCCCTCGCCCCACAGGTCCGTTTACCGGCGGACTCGGGGGCCGGCAAAACCATTCTGCCTCAGCCCGGGGGTCAACCCCGGGCTGAGGCTATTCCTTTATCCCTTCGTAACGACGGACTTGCAACCGGCCTGGTCCCGGCCGGACAATCACATCTCTGTTCATCGAGCCATCAGGAGGGTCCCACCATGTCTGAATCCCTTAAACGCCGTACCTTTTTAAAAGCCACCGGCAGTGCTGCCGGTTTGTCCCTGCTGCCCATGCCATTGATGCGCTGCACTGTGGATCGGCCCATGCAGCCTACGCCCCAGGAATACGATATTTTCACCAAATATGCACCGCCGAAAAAAATACTCCGTTTTGACACCACAAAGCTTCGAGAGGAATTTCCCCAGGCAGACGCTCGCACCCTCTGGGTGTTGACCACGCTGACGACCATTCTGCAGGGATTGATCAACCGCGTGCAGCCGGCCCTTTATCTGCAGCACTCCTCCCGCGCTGTGGATTGGCTCGACCTTTACAGCAAACAGGGCCATTCCTTTACTTACACCGAGGCGGCCAGTTTGAATTCTTTGCTGGAACAGTATGCCCCATCGTTGGCCGGCTATATCATCATGGATCCGACGAATCTGCATTCAATGAACGTCGCCCAGACCTGGGCGAGTCTGGAGAACTGGCTGGTGATCCTGCCGGAGATGGAGCCTACAGCCATGCGGTTGGGTCTGACTAAAAAGCAGGACCTGCGTGGACGCTGGCCCGACCGCATGGCCGCCTATGAGTGGGCGTTCGAAAACCTGTTCCCCGAATGTTCCAAACATGTGTTCGGCGATTGCTGCATGGATTTTCCGTTCTTTCCCAGCACCGTGACCTTTCAGATCTGCGACTTTCTTGTCGCCAACAGAGCGTTCACCGTGGATCTGTCCGCGTCCCTGCGCCAGCGCCGCGAGTACCGGCTGCTGGATAAAATCTATGCTGAGGCTGTATTTCCCGCCGGCATGTGGGGATGGCACTGCACACGGGACCACGAACACTATGCAGTCGAACGAGCGGCGCGCAAGGGGGTGTACACCCTATGCGCAGCCGGCAGCCCCAATTTAACCATCCACGGCGCCTTTCCATCCGACGGCCGCCCTGGCTTTAAACAAAAACCGAGCCCGCGAAAGAACCATACGGCTGAAAAAAATAAAGTATATATCGCGCTGATGATGACCGACGGCGATTCCCTCTGGGCCATGGACACCCTGCAGATGTACAATTGGGGCACGGAAAAAAGAGGCGGCTTCCCTCTTTCCTGGGGCTTTCTGCCGTTGCTGGCAGACACTGCGCCGGCCATGTATCAGTATTATATCGACCACATGAAATCCTGCGACTATATGGTGGCCGGGCCCTCCGGCGCAGGCTACACCTATCCCCATCTGTATCCGGATCCAAAACAGTTCCTAACCTACACCAGTCATTACATGAAAAAATGCGGGCTGGATATCGTCAATATCACCAACTGGAACGATTACACCAATTGGCAGGAGGTGGATCTGCCCGAGTTCAATCCGCTGCTGTTCAAAGAACTGAATCATTGTCTGGGCTATGTGCGCGGCATGGGCGAGTCGGCGTTTGAGCCGCATTACAATTTCGGCGACAAGCCCTATCTGTTCTGCGGCGAGGGGATTCATATGAACGACAAGGACGACGTCGCCACTATGAAAAATTTCATCGACGCCAATCCCAACCGCCCCCTGTTCATCTTTTCATTGATCAATGTGGCGGTAAGCATGGAACGGATCCAAAAAGTGGTGGATTCGCTGCAGAGCGAAAGCGTCGAATTCGTCCGGCTCGACGATCTGATGCATCTGGTGAAAAGCGCGTATGCGCAAAGGCTGATCACCGAAGATCTATATCCCAACCGGGCGGGCAATGCCCGGATCCTCAGCCGGGAGGCACGGGCGAGTTGGAAAAACACCGGCAAAACCCTGCAAACGCTCGTCCCCATTCTACAGGCCGGCAACGAAGCCAAGGCGCTGGAGCTGATGAACACAGAGGCCGCCGGGCTCAGCCTGGGCCAACAGATCAGCGAAGAAGACAAAACCGACATCCTGGCCTATGCATTGTGCACCAGCATGTTCTCGCTGGTAAAAGACGTGCTGAACCTTGAAGGGGTTTACGTCAATGTCAAACAGACCTCTGTCGATCAGTTCATGGAAAAATACGGACAATGGGCAGGGGCCGGATCGATCCTGAAGCTCAATGACATGTGGCGCCGGTGGGATCAATCGGTCTTTGCCTGGCAGCAGGTGGTGGACATCGGCCGCTCGTTCTTGCAGGTGTATCAGGAGGCAGAAAAGCTGTTTGAAAAATAAGCTGAGGGATTCGGGCGCGGAGGCTTCGGCCCCTATGGCGGTACTGTAGAGTGGAAGCTCCGCGCCGTTTTCGCTGTCTCGCCAGAGCCGGCGACAACTGTTTCCGTGATAGGCTTTTTCGGCTCTGTCTTGGCGGAAAGATAGAAAGGCGGTTTTCACCGTTGCGCTTTGACGCCCGGCTCAATTCATCCGCTTTTCACGCTTTGCTGGAAAACACCGGCGTCAACCCTTTAGCCGCAGCGCGCAGCTTTTCCCATTCCGCCTTTGACAAAGGACTGTAACGGCCGGCGATGCGAATCGCTTTATAAAAAAACACCGACTCACCGGGCGGGATCGCCGCGGTGGTTCCCTGCAACAGAGTAAAGCGCAGGCCAAGCTCCGCGAGCGCATCCTCTTCAATCGGACGATACCAGCATTTATCGTATCCGGATTTCTCGCCTGGATCCAGCCGGCGCAGAGCCAGACTTTTCAGCGCCAGTATACCCATGTTCCGCGATCTAGCTTTTTCCACCAGACGCGGGCCGAAATCTCCTTCCAGCCAGCAGACGAAATTGATCGGAAACAACACGGTGTCGAAATCATACTTTTCCAGAGCCGCCAGAGCGGCCTGCTCCGAGTGGGCGGAAAAGCCTAAAAAACGCACCTTGCCCTGCTCCCGGGCCTTTACCAGCACCTCCAGCGCCCCGTCCGCGGCAAAAGCAGTCTCCACATCCGCCAACGTGGACAACGCATGGAGCTGATACAGGTCCAGATAATCGGTCTGCAGCGTGCGCAGCGATGCATGCAACTCTTTCTGCGCTGCATCTTTTTTTCGCTCTGTGGTTTTGCATGCCAGAAAACTGTCCTTGCGATAGGGCTTGAGCGCAGGCCCCAATCTGTCCTGGGCATTGCCGTAGGTGGGCGCCACATCGAAATAGTTCAGTCCGGCGTTGAAAGCAGCCGCCACCAGATCGTTCGCCGCTTTCTGTTCCACATTCATCACCAGAATGCCGCCAAAACCAATGATGGGCAGAGAAACCCCGGTTCGGCCAAGCAGCCGGCGGGGAAAACCCTGGCTGCATTCCAACATCGGGATCACACTCATGGCCGCGCCGCTCACCACAGATGTTTCGAGGAATTTTCTGCGGTTCATTGAAGAGCCCTCCTTTGATAGGATAAGGAATATAATCAAAATACTCCGAGCGTGAAAGCGCTTTTTAATTCAATCGAACCAGGCGGTTCTCGGCAAAGAACCGATATAACGCAGAATTATTTTGCCTTTGAGAAATAATATACAGATATTGCAGTGACCCATAACACTCAGACAAAAACCAAGGAGCCGTTATGTCCTGCTGTTGTGAGATGAATCGTAGAGACTTTATGGCGCTGAGCGCGGCCGGCGCCGCCGGCGTCACTCTGGGACTGCCCCCTGCCGCGCGGGCGTCGAGAACGAGCGAGGAATGGAATCCGGACAAACCCCTGAAGCGCGTGGGCAAAAGCCTGAAAATACAACCGGTGCTGATGTACCAGGTCGCGCAATACCGAAAGGAGGCCTCCTGGAAATCCTGGGGCGGCATCCAGACCGATGAGAGTGCGCGAGAAGAGGTCAAACGCATCACCCGCGAGCTGGCCGACCTGAAGGCCAAAGCGGATTTTGCTCTGGAGATATTGCCCGTCAAGACCGTGCAGACTGCGGAAGAGGCGGCCGCCCTTCACGATAAGAGCTATGACGTGATCATCGTCTATCCGGCGACGGGAAGCGGTAAAATGCTGCAGGCCTGTTTCGGCGCGCAAAAAAACACCATCCTTTTCGTGCGCCACAAATCCGGCCCGGTCTATTACTGGTACGAAGCGCTCAGTGTGGAATATCTGCAAACCGACAAACCCGACGAACGGCCGGGTAAATTGGTACACAAGGATGACGTGGTAGTGGATAATTATTCAGAGATGCTGTGGCGGCTGCGCGCATTCTACGGCGTGAAAAACATGCTCGGCACGCGCATCGTCGCTCTGGGCGGCGCCTGGGGCAAATACAGCGCCGAAGCGCCGCAGCTCAGCCGGGATCAGTTCGGTCTGCAGATCATTGCAACCGGATATGACGATATGGAAAAACGCATCACCGCCGCATTGGCGGACCGCGGCCTGATGCGCGAGGCGGAAAAATGGACCGATCGCTACCTCGCTTTGCCGAACACGACCCTCAAAACCGAGAAAAAATTCGTGGTCAACGCCTTTATGCTCTACAAGGTTTTCAAGGATTCGGTGCGCGAAAACAACGCCGACGCGTTCACCATCAAGAGCTGCATGGGGACCATCATCCCCATGTCCAAGACCACGGCGTGCCTCACCCTGGGTCTGCTCAACGACGAGGGGCTGCCGGCGTTCTGCGAATCCGATTTCGTCGTCATACCGCCGGCGCTGTTGCTGTACCATATTTCCGGCAAACCGGTGTTTCTACACAACTCGACGTTCCCGCATCAGGGCATGGTGACCTGCGCGCACTGCATCGGCCCGCGGCGCATGGACGGCGAGCATTACGACCCCGCGGAGATCATGACCCATTATGAATCAGAGTACGGCGCCGCTCCCAAGGTGTCCATGCCCATCGGGCAGGAGCTGACCTTTTTGGATCCGGAATACAGCACCCTGCGCTGGCTGGGCTTTAAGGGCATTGTCAAAGACAACCCCTTTTACGAGATCTGCCGCTCGCAGCAGGATGTCGAGATCGTCGGCGATTGGAAAAAACTGCTGGCAGAGGTGCGGGATTCCCACTGGGTGGCGGTATATGGCGATTATTTGCGCGAGACCGAGTATGCGGCAAGACGCATCGGTGTAAAATGGGAGGGGTTGGGATAAATGTAAATAAAGACCGGACTGTCCAGTCTTAAACAGCCCGGTCTCAGCGAGTGTTCACAGCCAAATTTTTCGCCGGCCAAGCCGTCGACCAGCCACCGGTCGCAGCAGCTGCTTTCACCGGTCCAGCGGACGCCCCTCGTGGATCACCGTGACCTGCACTCGCGTGTTGACGCTGTCAGACCCCTGGCAGTCGAACGACAAGAGGTTTTCACCGGCCTGCAAGAAGGGAATGTCCCCTTCTATCTTGACATCCTGCAAAAATTCTCCTTTCGGACCATAGAGTTTGCAGTCCTCCGCAGAGTAAAATTCCAGGACCATGCCGGATGCCATTTTCGTCTTGAAAGTCACTTTTCGGCCCGCCGCCGTGATGGAAGGATTCTCGATCGTGGCGGACATCAAGGGCAACGCTTTTACCGCACTGATCAGACAACTGGACGTTTTTCCCGCCGCCAGATTGTTGAACCAAATCTGCAGTTTATCAATTCGATCAAAATGCACGGTATGGCGGTAAGAGTCATAGACGTAAAAACCGGAATCAGGCCAGATGTAATCACTAAAGGCGGAGGATTCGATCTCCACCAGTTCAAAATATCTCCATCCGCTAAAATCGATCTTGATAAAGTGATCCCCTCTGGCGCCATGCGACAGATATTTCGGGCTTTCGAGCCTGAAATTCAACAGCTGACCGCTAGCGTCGCCTTTGACCCATACTCCGAGCGCCTGATGTTTGGATAGATCGAGGCAGGGAGCGAATTTCTTTTCCCATTTGATCCATAGACCCTCTTGAGGAACCGTTGGGGCAACCGCAGCGGAAAAACGCGCCGCAGGCGTACCGTCCGCAGGGCGCTCGAACGATGGGCCGATCTCTCCGCTGACTCCTGCAGCCTTGCCTGCGATAACAAATCCCTCTGGTTGTGAGAAATCAGCCAGCACCACCGGCGAAGGATCTGCATAACTCTTCATGGCCATCAGCACTTCCATCCGGAGTTTGATAGGTTGTTCGCCGAACTGGTTAGGCGAACTCCAGTGAGCGGAGGGATGGGACAGCCCTTCCACTTTATGCTTGTGATAAGAAACCGGTTTCAGATTCCAGCGGCCGTCCTCCTGCCTGATCAAAGTGAACTCTTTGCCCGGCTGGCGGAGCAAAGCCCGGACCGACTCGCTGAAATAGTTCGCATGACGAAGCTCCTCGTATTGACGGATAATGGCCGCCAACCGGCGGAACAGCGGAGTGGCCTCGAGGGTTTTTTCATCTACCCCGCCCAGCATCGATACTCCTGCATGGTTGCCGATCATTTTACAGCAGAGATATTCCACGTCATCCGGAAATGTGGGTTCCACCTGCGGGGGATTCCAAGTCTGGTTGCCCCACCAGCCGAGATGCAGCGGCAACAGCAACCCGCCGTTTTCCGCCAAGGCATAGCGATCGATCAACGGTGCATGACCTCGCCACAGCCCATGTTCGTTCTCATTGGCTTTGATTTTTTCAGAATGAAAAAGCCGGGTGGATTTGATCGCCGCCGAATGAATGTCCACAAACCGTTTATACCCGCGTACCGGCCGATCCCATGCCTGCCACCGTGAACGGTAATGCCACCAGTGGTGCGACATAGAGCTCATCTCCATCCCCACCGGACGTCGGAGCTTTTTTGCGATTGTGAAAATAAATTTTGTCCCATAGTACCAGAAATACTCTTCTCCGCCCAGCAGGTCGCTGAGATCGATGGCGTCCAAATAAATCCCGTCAAAATCGCATTCGTTTACAATCTCCGCGGTCCTGGCCGCTATCTCATCAAACAGAGGGGTGTCCGGTCCAGGGACAAACCGGTCGATGGCCTCCTTGAGATGAAATACCGCTTCGCCTGCTTGGTGGGCGGAGATACGGGTGCCGAGAGCGCCCCGTTTGCAGCCCATGAAACGGTACGGCGGCGCATCGGAGATACGGCTGAAGGTGATCAGCTCCTGACCGATCCTCAGGGTGACGCTGTTGCGGACGAAAAAGCCTGTGATGGTAGAGATAGAGGCGGTTGATTCATGGACGACCAGTACGGTGTCGTTTTCTCCCACCGATTTAGCGAGGGTGAACCGTCTGAAAGCATCCAGGTCCGCACTTGGCACAGGCGTCACATATTTCGAGTTCTTGTCGACAAAGAAAGCATAGGTGTGAAAGAGGGAGGAGATGCCGGCCTCATGGAGGCGAGCGTTGATGCGTTTGAAAGAGGGCCAGCCGTCCGGCCATTTCTTCGGATTGAGCTCAAAATCGCCGAACTTGAAAAAGTCGCCACCCCCATGGTTGTCGATCTGATTGAATCCCAGGCTGGTGCACATGCGGATCCATTCATCGACGTTCTCTTCGTTCAGCGTGCCAAAGTTCATCAGATAGGAACCGTAGCCCTCTTTTTGCATCAGCGCCCAGGCGCCGCCTTTGTCGGAAAAAGGCACCCCCGGCGCCCTGGACATCACTTCGCGTATCGCCGGCAGAATCCTTTCCTGCGGAATCGCCAGAAGAGTCGCCTCAGCCCCTTTCAATCCAAACCGGGCATAGCAGGTCGCCCATAAATGAGTCTGCAGAGCGGGCAGCTGCCGTACATGGGTGAACAAGTTCATGGAGAGAACACAGGCGGCGAAGGGTTCATAGGGCATGCCCTCCAGCGTCAAGGGGATGTTTAAAAACGTCAGCGCCTCCACCTCTCCCGCAACCTTGTCGACTCGATACACCCAGCGGTCTTTATAGTTTTGCAGGAGGATCTCTGCGCGCACTCGCGCATCGTCGAATTCCAGGTAAAGTCGGTCGCCTTTGAGGCGAAGTGCGGAGACAGGAAACGGTTTTCCCTTCTGCTGAATTAAAGCGCAACGGGAAACCTTTTGCTGATCCAGATAATCCCGGCCTGAGGCGCAATCGATAAAATGAAGGTTTTTTCCATCCTGCGCTATTTCGTAGCGAAAAAAACCATTATCCAGAACCACGGTTCCCTTCGCCTGGCCCAGACAGAGAAAGATAGCCAGGGCGGAAAAAAGCGCCATTCCCCTGAGGAGGAACCGGGCGCGGATCAGACAAAAAGCATTCATTCTGCTCCTCATTATCATCTCGGTGTTCGTTATCAGGGTTGCCCTGCAAGCGGCGTTGGAATCAAGCAGTCCAACAGTTCAGGCGGCCGGCTATGGGTTCTTTTTCTTTCTGCCTTGCAATATATTTTTCACGGCGTCCTTTGCTCTATCGGCAAGCGAGTCCTTGGTGGTTTGCACTTTATCCTGAACCTGCTGTTTCAGAGAATCCAGTCCCAACCGTTTTTCCGCCTCTGCTTTCACCACTTGCTTGAGCGTGTCTCCCAGCGCGCGGGCGATGCGGGTGCTGAACTTGGGATCCGTCGCAGTGCCGGAGATGGCGATATCCATATCCAGGGTTCCGCCTTTGAGCAGGCTGCCGGAGCTCTGCAAATACTGCGACAACAGCGGATTCAATTTCGCTTCAGCGGACTCGGTGGGAATTCTGGCCGTCAGGCTATATTCCAGGCTGAGGTCCAAACCATGGGATCCGACCAGGGAAAAAGAGTAATCTCCCAATGTAAAGTTGAGCAGCCGTAAATTGAAGCGACCGTCCTGAATCGTATAGCGGGGATTGATGTTCTTCAGCGTCGGGCTGCGCAACCGCTCAATGCGGGTGGCGTCTGCCAGTTTTTTCAGCAACGGCGTGCCGGCGACCGCCACCTGCGCGATGGACAGATCGCCGCGATGAAAAAATTGTTCCAATATCGGCATCAGGGTGATTTCCATGGGCGTGTTCACCTGAAACAGCCCATCCACGCTGCCCTGCAGATCCTGGAGAAACGGCGCCAGCTTGGCGGGCAAGGCGATCTGCAGCAAGCCGCCTATCTGCAGGGCTGCGGCCTTGAAATTGAAATCGAGCAAAGGCCGCGCCGGCGGAATCCAGCGATAGCTGCCGTCGGCCAGCAAGCGGCCTTGAGCAAAATCCGCCTGCAGATGGTTGAGATGGAGAACCTGTTTATCGACCATCATATCACCGGTTACTTTGGCAAACTCCATGCCCTGCATGATCACCCGGTCGAACTCTGCCTTCAGGTCCAGGTGCACCCGGTCCGGCAGTTCGAAAGCCTGCAGCCCGCTGCCCGGCGCTTCGATGAACGGATCGAGATCCAGCAGACGGCTTCTGACCGTGAGTGCGCCGGTTAGACTCTGGCGGCCGAAAAGAAAACCCAGAGGATTTTCCAGATCACCGTCAGCCGCCAGATCGCTCTTGCCCATGGCGGCGGCAAAACGGTCCAGGCGAATGCGCGGCGGATTTATTTTGACAAGCGCGTCACTGATCTGCAGCGGCTGCGGCAACGCCGGTCCGGCATAATGAAGCTGCTGCACCTCGAGATATCCGTTGCCTTCGAGCCGGCCGAGCTGTTCTTTGGCGACAAGCCCCTGCAGCGTCAGGTCGGCGTCGATCCTGCCGCGCAGAGTGGTGCTGCTGGGCAGGTCGACCAACTGAGCCCATTGAGCCAGATCCAGAATGCCCTTGAGCGTGGTGTGCACCCAAGGACGGGACAGCGGATTTTTCAACTGCAAAGTCATATCCACGGGCTGACCGTTGAGCTTGAAATGCAGGCTGCGCAGGTCCACGACCACATCATCGGTTTTCGTGCCTTTATGGTCGACCGCGAGATCCAGCCTCACATCCTCCATCCTCGCCGCCTGGCCGCGATAGCCAAAGGCCCCATCATTGACATCCACATTGATCTCAAAGGCGGGCACGATCTGTTCTCCCATGGCGCCGTGCACCCGGCCGTTGATGGCCATCAGTCCGTCGGCATCCAGATCGTTGAATCTGTTCTTGTAAAGCACGGGGATCAGGGAGAGGATCTGTTTGAAATCCGTCTGCGGGCTGTTGAAGGTGATATCCAACTGGGGCTGCCCGTTTTGCTGCGCAAACCAACCGTCGAAATGGAGCAGCACCTGATTGATGCGCACCGAGTTGTCGCGCAACTGAAAGTGCTGCCGGTCCAGATCCACCGCAACGTTCAGATCAGCTGCCAGCTCCGCATCGGTCAAATAGTTCATTCCGTTCAACCGTGCCCGGGCTTTAGGGATGATTGTTTTGGTGGACAGGACAAACTGCCGGCTGGAAAAATTACCGCTGCCTTGATGGGAAAACCCCTCCAGCCGCACCTGGCTGTCCTTTGCCGAATCGCTGAAGGAGATCGTAGCGTCGACGATGCGATAGCTCTGCAGCTCAAAACCCATCCGGCTGGCGGTTGGATCGGTTGCGGCGGCTGGTTTGAAAATCTGCCAATTACCCTGCCCCTGGCGGTTTTGCTTCAGGTTGAGGACCGGCGCAACAACCTCGATGGCTTTGACCGAAATCTTATCGTGACGAAAAAAACGGACCAGGTCCACGGCCAGCGAGATCCGGCCGATCCGCACCAGGGTGTCCTGGCTCAAGGGCGGCCGGGGAATAATACGCAGAGAATCCAGCGAAACCCTTAGCCGGGGAAACTCTTTGATCAGGCTGAGATCAAGGCGGTCAAAATGCACCTGGGCGTTCAATTGCTTTTCAGCTTGTCCCTTCAGAACAGCGCCCACCTGGCGGGTAAAAAAGCCAGGCGCCAACGCCACCAGCAGGACCAGCAGCAGTAAAATAATGGCGATAGCGAGCAGTATTTTTTTCATCAGAGAATCCCTTCACGATAGTATAGGGCTATGAAAAGAACATCTTGCTCCGATGGATGACGGTAAAAGCCGATCGCTGCTGTACGGGCTGCAGGTTTGAAAATTCGTTTTTTCCGCATACCCAGCGTCATCGTGCCGCCCGGCAACACCCCGGGAGTTCAAAACCGGCGGTTATTGCGAGCGGATTGAAAGAATGGGGCGTGTGCCGAATGGTAAAAGAAAGATACAACAAGAGGCAAGAAAATTCAAGTTATTATTTACTCAACCGGCAGCGGCAGGCGGCGGTTTTGGGGAGAAGAATCACCTGATAAATAACTTGACCGCCATCTCGTAAACAATTATATTTGAAAGATAGTTAGCAGTCCTTGATAGAGACCGTTGATCGGTCTCAGCTCTTCCATCGATGCCAATCCTGGTAAAATCGAGGGGCGAAGAACAGAGGAGCTATCAGAACATCGGGGTATTCTAACTGAAGAGAATAGGCGCTTGATCAAATTGAGTAAATCTGCAATGAAAGATCTGCCCTGCAGTGTCCCGGACTGGCAAAGCCTGCTTGACGGCCTGGCGCCGCTTATACGTGAAGCCGGCAACATGGCTGTCACGAGTTTTGGTCGTTCAAGGATTCTTGACAACAAGTCTGGCGGCGACTTGACGACCGATATAGATCTACGGATCAATCGATATCTGATTACAGGATTGAAGCGCCTTTTACCTGCGGCCGGCATCCTTTCGGAGGAATCCGGATGCGCCGGCAAGGAACAGGAATTGACCTGGATCCTGGATCCGATCGATGGATCGAAGCATTACGCTCGCGGTATTCCGTGGTACGCGATATCGGCAGCGCTTCAACAGAATAACGAGTTTGTTTTAGGCGTGATCGGCGTTCCGGTCACAGGAGAACTCTTCGCGGCTGTCAAAGGGGGCGGCGCGACACGAAACAACATCCCGATTTCTTGCAGTCAGACGCAAAATATATCTCAGGCGATCCTTTGTATAGAATTGCCGTCCCGTCATGGCGGCCATTCTTCTCTGCAACGTGCGTTGAACCAACTGCAGACCTTGATGATGGCCTGCCAGCGCATTCGAGTGATTGGTGTATCAACCCTGGGACTCTGCTATTGCGCCATGGGGGCTTTTGACGCATATGTCAATCTGGGATCAGCCCCCAACGCTATATGGGACACTGCAGCGGGAGAGATCATCGCCCGAGAAGCGGGTTGCTTGTTATCACATGACAGTGGTCTCACAGTGGTCAGTCCTCCAAAGCTTTATCAGCAGATCTTGGACCAACTGGAATCGATTGCAGGACCGATGTCTTAACCACATTTTCAGACTTAACCCCATGAGCAAGTTCTCTATCCTCGTAACAGGCAACGCGATATCTGAAACCATTCTATCTGCAACCGATCCGGTTCATTTTGGTGAAAAATATACTGTCCCTGCGACAAAGGGGATGGGGGGAAGTGGAACCAATTATGCACGTCGCCTCTTGACCTGGGGAGCCGACGTGTTTCCCATCTTGCTGGTTGGCAATGATCCTGCGGGGATCATGATGCGAGACGTGTTGTTCGAAGCTGCCATACAGGGGAGAACGTCGATAGCGGTCCGGACTTATCTCAGCGAACCTGCGTTTATGGTACCAGGCGCTCGCACACTCCAATCGACGATTTTGCTGGCGAATGGTCGCCGAACCATCTTTTCGCATGAACCTCAGATGGCGGACAATTTTATAAGGCATCTCGGTGAAAGAACCCTGGCTGCCGAGCGCGCGATTGATGGCGCTCCTTCAGCGGTCATGATAGGGCACCTTTATGGGGATCGTGGCCGGAGGGATCCAAGCACACAAGGCCTGTGCACGCATTGGTTGGTGGAGCATTTTCACGAACGCGCCTTCACCCTGATCAACTTTGGTCGCACGCAGCTTGGTCTGGGCGCTCGGTTTTGGGAAAAGCTGTTGGAAAAAAGTGATCTATTTCAATGCAACGTGCAGGAATTGGGTCTTTTATTCGCTGCGACTGGCGATAGAGAAAGAAAGCTTTCTTGGATGATCGAATGGTTGCGGGAGCGAATCCCTGCGGTAGTGGTTACAGCCGGCCACCTTGGCGCACTCGGAGTTTGTCGGGGAATAGACCGTAAAACATGCATGGCCGCGCCCAGTCCTCTGCCGGTAAAAGATTCAACGGGAAGCGGTGACGCCTTTGCCGCTGGTTTGGTTTCGCACCTAGCGAAAGAAAAGAATCCAACATTCGATAATTTATGCCAAGCCATGTCCATAGCCAGAACGTGGGCGGCCTTTGCCTGTGATGAACGCGGTGGCTCAGGTCCTGCACCAGGACCTGAATTTCTGCAGAGGCTGAACGAGGTCGAAAAAAGTCGAGAACCCATAACCATCTTTAAAGACCCTCATAGTGTTTTCGCAGCCTGGTACGAAAGCTAAGCCAGCGGGCCGGTCGCGCTTATTTCTGCTCTCTCTGTTGACTTTCAAAATGTTTGATTGTGGAAAGAATTTTCTCTCGACCAAGTTGATGATCAGGAAAATCGAATCCCAGCCGATTCACTTCTTTCTGTTTGCATTCCCGCAACTTTTCGATCGTGCACTTTCTTGAATTGCTCTCTTGAATTTGTTGTTCCTCCAGCAGTTTTATGAATTCCTCGTCAAAAATCTCGACTAATCTGCGAACCGAAGGAGCATGCAACGAAAAAACCGTCTGCCGATGACCGGTTCCCAGACGAATCGGAACAGAAGTAGCTGAAAACCAATCGCCTACCAGAGTCAAGGAATCACCGGTGGCCGGGTAGGGACTCAACACAGCATACACATCTGAATGGGGCGGGCGCTCCAGAAAATCAATCAAGCCTGCCAGACGGACCAGTTTGCTTGCCGGGCCGTACTGGGCATAGTCCTGATCGGCGTGAATGATCAAACGACATCCCCTGTGCTTGACATGTTGATAAAGCTCATTGCGCTCCCGGCGAATCAAGTCCAGATGGCGTGCCTCGCGATGGTTTTCACCACCATAGCGCAGCACCCAGTAAAGGTGTTGCGGTTGCACAAAGACCATGGTGCAAAAGGAGGTCAAACCGGTTTTTTGCCGAACCATTCCGTAATAACCTCGAGAACGCACCATTTCAGCATACTCTGCGAGCAGACGCACGCGGGCATCGTTATCCCACACAAACCGACAAAGTGTTGCCTCATCTCGGTTGGCGGATGTGCGTACAAGTTCGTGAATCGTCTGGCTGGGAAGTCGCTTGGCTAAATGGTCCCTGCTTAGCGCATGCGAGATCTGTTCTTGGACGCTTGACCCGGCTTGTGTCGCTAATCCGCGATCCAGGCGCACAGCCTCCACCGCGCTGATAATTCCAACCGGATCCGTCCCTATCGCAATCGGCAGAATAGGAATATTGAGAGCAAGGGCATAACCGATTTCCTGCTGAACCCAGCCCCGCCAATTAGAGTGGTCTGTTACAAAAGCAATAAAAACATGCGATTGGGTAATCAGATTTTGAATTTGATAGGTAAATCCCTCTCCCGGTTTCAGCTTGTCGTCCCAGAGTGTTTGAAAGCCGCACTCTTCAAGATACTCAGCCAGTTGTTCAACATAGCAGAGGTCATCATGAGTGTAACTGATAAAGACGCGAATTTTTTCTTCTGGGTCGGTCATGCAGGCGTCCTTTCAAACCTACTCAGCAATGAGATGTTCTGCGACAGTCTACTGGACATCACCTCTTGCCGATCTAATCGCTTTGCCACCTTGCTGCCGAACGGTTCGGCATCGTTCTACACTGTGCTCCACCATGAAGAGGGTGATTGTATACTGAGATCCCGGCATCAACCCCCACTTCCCCACATCGTTGCCTAGAAAAGCGCTGATCTATATAGTTTTCGTGTTTAATCCCACCAGCGGATATTTTAATAGCTGTAACCCCCTCGTCGTCCTTTGCACATCATCTTTCTGACGACCAGGATTTATATTGTCGGAAGGTTTTTGTGCAGCTTTACGACCCCTTTTGCAGCATAATAGTTAACAAGGACCTGAAAATCAACATCTTTTTCCACCGTGCGCAGTGTGGACTCAATGGTCTCAGCCATAAAGCTCGCAAGGTCCTGTTGCGGTGTAAGAGATGGGCGGGAGCACTCCCGCCCATCCTGTTGAGGGTGGTTATTTGATCAGGACCATCCGTTTGACGTCCGTGGCCTGTTCAGTCTGCAAACGATAGAAATAAATGCCGGAGCTGGCGAGCGCACCCTGGTCCGTGGTTCCATTCCAGGAGATCTGATGACTGCCGGCAGCCTGGCGCCGATTATTCAACAGCGTCTTGACCAGTTCTCCATTGACGTTAAACACCTGCACGGTGACCGCGGCGGCTTGGGGCAGATAAAATTGAATCATGGTCTGCGGATTAAAGGGGTTCGGATAGTTCTGCTCGAGCGTAAAACCCTGCGGCAGCGCGGCTGTCGATGAAGCGGAAACGCCGGTGCCCATCTCGGTAAATTTGGTTATAAAAATTTGGTTCACCTTCTTGCCGTCTCCGCGTCCCATATCTAGTTTTCGGTTAAAAGCGACCAATTGCCCGTCAGACGAAACGACAAAGGCATCTGGGTTTGCATCGGGCGTGGGATCCGTCAGCATCCACGACTTGCCGAAATTCGCATCGCCCGGAATCACGTTGGTGGCCCAGATGGATCCTGCGGACAAACAGATGATGTAATTCCCGGATGGATGCCACCACTGCTTGGTGCAGGCGGTGGGCAGAAACGTGGCCTGCACCGCTTCACCCCCCAACGGAGAAACCAGATAGATCTGCTGCACCCCGTTCGCATCCGCACGATTAAACGCAATGCGTGAACCATCCCGGCTGGCGCGAAGAATGCCGCCGCAGTTGGAGGCGCTGTGGGTCAGCATCCGCTGCACCGTTCCGGCCGGCGGCATCGGAAAACTCGTGGCCGTTCCCTCCAGAGGGCCATCGGCGCCTGGCACCGTGATATCCTCCGGAATGTCCACGATAAACACCTCGTTCCGCGTCACCACGCTATTATCCGGCAATGTACGTTTGGTCTGACCGATAAACGCCCGCGCCCGCTGCCATTGGCCGGCGCTGTTCTTGTAACCCCGGTCTCCAACCCAGCAATCATCAGCCGCCCTAAAAATCTCTTCCGTATTCGGCGTAACCTCGCTCTCCGGCTTGACCTTGACCACTAAAACGCTGAACCCAATGCCATCCTGATTCTCTCCCGCTGCATCCTTGTCCACGGTCACCGGCGTCCCCAGTTTGGTGACACCCACGGTCCGAAGGTTGCGTCGGTGGTCCGCATCCAGATTGTACATGATCATATCGTTGTACGTAAAACCAATCCATTTTCCATCACCGCTGGGCTCGTGACGGTGTGTGCCGCCCCGCAAAGCCCCCGGCGTATACGGCTCGGTTACATCGCGGGCATCGGCCACAACCAAATCAGCCGTGCCGTCCGTTGGACTGAAAATCGAACCAAAGCGGCGGAACTGCTCATACTTGAGCGTCGATGGCAGACCGTGAATGGCGATCACCTTGTCCTCTGTCGGGAAATAACTCACCGCTGAAACCCCCGGACCGATGCCGGGGATGGGGTCCGCGGCAGCATGGATAACCACAATCTGCCCTGTCTCAACATTCACCTTTTCAATCGTCAAACTGTTCTCCAGACCGCCCATCCCATCCAGCGGACGCGTGTCGTAGCACAGCCACTTGTTGTCCGGTGAAAAATTGAGATTGTTGTCCAGCGCATAATTGTGCATTTTGCCGAAAGTCAGTTGTTTTTCACCGCTCCATGGCCAATTCGGTTCAAGAAAATCCACCACAAAAATTTGGTTGACCTTCTTGCCATCAGGGCGGCCCACATCTAGCTTTCTATTGAACGCAATCAGCTTGCCGTCTGAAGAAAAGACAAGGGCATCTGGGTTTGCATCGGGCGTGGGATCCGTCAGCATCCACGACTTGCCGAAATTCGCATCGCCCGGAATCACGTTGGTGGCCCAGATGGATCCTGCGGACAAACAGATGATGTAATTCCCGGATGGATGCCACCACTGCTTGGTGCAGGCGGTGGGCAGAAACGTGGCCTGCACCGCTTCACCCCCCAACGGAGAAACCAGATAGATCTGCTGCACCCCGTTCGCATCCGCACGATTAAACGCAATGCGTGAACCATCCCGGCTGGCGCGAAGAATGCCGCCGCAGTTGGAGGCGCTGTGGGTCAGCATCCGCTGCACCGTTCCGGCCGGCGGCATCGGAAAACTCGTGGCCGTTCCCTCCAGAGGGCCATCGGCGCCTGGCACCGTGATATCCTCCGGAATGTCCACGATAAACACCTCGTTCCGCGTCACCACGCTATTATCCGGCAATGTACGTTTGGTCTGACCGATAAACGCCCGCGCCCGCTGCCATTGGCCGGCGCTGTTCTTGTAACCCCGGTCTCCAACCCAGCAATCATCAGCCGCCCTAAAAATCTCTTCCGTATTCGGCGTAACCTCGCTCTCCGGCTTGACCTTGACCACTAAAACGCTGAACCCAATGCCATCCTGATTCTCTCCCGCTGCATCCTTGTCCACGGTCACCGGCGTCCCCAGTTTGGTGACACCCACGGTCCGAAGGTTGCGTCGGTGGTCCGCATCCAGATTGTACATGATCATATCGTTGTACGTAAAACCAATCCATTTTCCATCACCGCTGGGCTCGTGACGGTGTGTGCCGCCCCGCAAAGCCCCCGGCGTATACGGCTCGGTTACATCGCGGGCATCGGCCACAACCAAATCAGCCGTGCCGTCCGTTGGACTGAAAATCGAACCAAAGCGGCGGAACTGCTCATACTTGAGCGTCGATGGCAGACCGTGAATGGCGATCACCTTGTCCTCTGTCGGGAAATAACTCACCGCTGAAACCCCCGGACCGATGCCGGGGATGGGGTCCGCGGCAGCATGGATAACCACAATCTGCCCTGTCTCAACATTCACCTTTTCAATCGTCAAACTGTTCTCCAGACCGCCCATCCCATCCAGCGGACGCGTGTCGTAGCACAGCCACTTGTTGTCCGGTGAAAAATTGAGATTGTTGTCCAGCGCGTTGTTGACATCAGTGTTAAAGGTGAGTTGTCGCTCCGCGGAAAAGAGGGTGGAGATCCCAGCAAGAACAAAAAGACCGATCCTAAAAAAAAGTAACGACTTTTTCATGATCGCTTCTCCCAGGTTGATGTACGTTCTTTGTTGCCGTTTGGAGATGGGAAATAAAAATGCCGTACTAGATGGTAGAGAAGGGATGTTGTCCTGCACGCCTCCTTTTGCAATACGATGAGAGACCAAGGAACCGTCCTCTGCGCACGCCTCGAACGCTGTAGCCGCTGCAGGAACAGGCCATCCTGCCGGACATCGGAAGACGCGTGCGATCCGGCCCGTTGCATTGACAATAACCAGGCTAGGGGTTGCGGGTTTTTTCAAGAGACCGCCAGGGACATGATACCGTATTGCTTAAAAACAAAGCGGCGGACGGTGATTTACTGATCTAATCCAATCTGCCGCCGCTCGATGTATGGCTGTTCCCTTGAACGTTCCGTCAAAGCCTGCTATAAGTATAAACGAAAACCGGGAAATATGCAAGGAAAATAAAAGAAAAAATGAACAATTATTCACTCTTCGATCAGTCCGCATTGAGAATGGCTTCCCCGGATTGTCCCAAGAGGCCGCAGAACAGGGGCAAAAGAGTGCGCCGAAACAGGGATCATCCCGAGGGTGGCAGAGCGTGAGAACGAGGGGGAAAAAGAGAATGCTTGATCTTTTGCAGTTTATCGACGATGAGCATGAAGGCAGCATACTTGAAATCTCGCATACTGTGGAAGTGTCGCTGTCTTGCTATTGCCCCTAGGCGATCAGGCAGTATGGAATCCCCTTGATTTTGGCGGTTCCAATGGCTAATTTTTGCCGTCAAAGAGAGGAGTAGATTATGGAAGAAAGAGTCAAAAAACGATCCTGGGCCGAGCCGTTCAAGATTAAAATGGTCGAACTGGTGCACATGACCACGCTGGAAGAACGACGAGCGGCGTTGCAGGAAGCGGGCTACAACACCTTTTTGCTGAAATCCAAGGACGTCTATATCGATCTGCTCACCGACAGCGGCACCTCGGCCATGAGCGATCGCCAATGGGCCGGCATGATGGTGGGCGACGAGGCCTATGCCGGCAGCGAAAATTATTATCATCTGGAAGAAGCGGTGCGCACCTATTACGGTTACAAGTATCTCGTACCCACGCATCAGGGCCGCGCCGCCGAGCACATCATCTCTAAAATTCTCGTCAAACCGGGCGACGTCATCCCAGGCAATATGTACTTTACCACCACTCGCTTGCATCAGGAGCTGGCCGGCGGCACTTTTGTCGATGTCATCATCGACGAAGCCCATGACCCGGATAGCGAGCATCCATTCAAGGGCGACATCGACTTGCAAAAGCTGGAGACCGTGATCAAAAAATATGGGGCGGATAAAATCTCCTACGTCTGTGTGGCCACCGCCGTAAACATGGCCGGCGGCCAGCCCATCTCATTGACCAACCTCAAAGCGGTCCGCAGCCTGACGCAAAAATACGGCATCCGCATCATCCACGACATGACGCGGGTGGCGGAAAACGCCTATTTCATCAAGGAACGCGAACCGGGCTATGGCGATAAATCGATTCAAGAGATCGTCAAAGAGATCTGCTCTCTGACTGACGGCGCCACTATGAGCGCCAAAAAAGATGCGCTGGTCAACATCGGCGGCTTTCTGGCGATTAACGATTGGGAGGTCTTTGAAGAAGCGCGCAATCTCGTGGTGGTCTATGAAGGTCTGCACACTTATGGCGGACTGGCCGGACGCGACATGGAAGCCATGGCCATCGGCATCGCCGAGTCGGTGAATTGGGATCACATCAAGGCGCGTGTGGGACAGGTGATCTATCTCGGCAACAAACTGCTGGACATGGGCGTGCCCATCGTCAAGCCCATCGGCAGTCATGGCGTGTTTCTGAATGCAAAAAAATTTCTCCCCCACCTGAAACAGGACGCCTTTCCGGCCCAGGCGCTGGCCGCAGAGATTTATCTCGATTCCGGCGTGCGCAGCATGGAGCGGGGCATCGTCTCCGCCGGCCGCAACAAGGAAACCGGCGATCACTATTACCCGAAACTGGAACTGGTGCGCCTCACCATTCCGCGCCGGGTCTACACCCAGGCTCATATGGACGTAGTGGCCGAATCGATCGAAGAAGTGTATTCGAAACGGGAAAAGGTTCAAGGATTAAAAATGGTGTACGAGCCCAAGTACCTGCGCTTTTTCCAGGCCCGGTTTGAGCCGCTGGGATGAATCAGCCCCCTCTCTGTCATTGCGAACGGAGCGGACACGACTGTGAATCGGCATATTCTCAAAAGGAGTGAAGCAATTCTCTGCGACGGGGCGCGGAACATCAACCCACCGCAGAGTCCATTTTTTCCCACCCAAGCTGTCGAGCCTGGGAACGAGAGGTAAACGGCGGGGGCAAACTGTTTTCACGCAGCTCCTGAACTTGATAACGAGAAAAAGATACCAGAGCCTGCCGGTGAAACCAAAGGCATTGGTGTTCATTCCAGAGCCGTCACTCGCAGATGGGCGATGCGCGCCACGGCCTGGGCGCCGATGACGCGAAAGCCGATTTTCCCCGGCCCGGGCGCCTGAGAATCAGCCGCCTCGCGGTCAATAAATCCGGAAACCACTTCGCCGTCCACTTGCAGCTGACACCGGCGGCCCTGTTTGATGATCGCCACTCGATAGATTCTGTTGATCTCAGTACAGGGATCCGGCCCATGCCCCACCAGGACAAGTCCGGGATTGCGGCGCCAATTGGATACCCCGGTATGAACGCCCTGATCGTCGTAACGGCTCAAGGACAGATGGTAGGAACGCACAGCCGCATGCTCCCCGGTGTATTCAGCAAACAGACCGCGGCGACGAGGAATCTCGGTTATCGCATCCTCGCCGTTGCGCCCTTGCAGTCCCAGAAACGTGATCACCAAACCGTTTTTCTTTTCAATCAGCAAATCAAACTGCAGACAGATCGAATCCGGCATATCCTCGCGTAGAAAAGCATGTGCGCCGACGCCTCCCTGCTGCGAGCCGGTGCAATCAAGCCGCAACCAACCATCGTTCGTCAATGATACGCCGCTGGTGTGACCCTCCAAATGCCAATGATCAAGATGACGAAAATTATCTTGGAAAAGGATTTTGCCCTGCGGGATGATTTTGTGATGCAGAATGGGATCTCCCAGGCCATCGGTATTGGAATCAACCAGCTCCTGCAAAGGGGCGGGAACAGCGGCGATACAGACATCTGCAGAGCCCAGGCGATGGGAGGTAAAGATCACTTGTTTGCCGTTACGGCTCCAACTGGGGTGGGGATGTTCGCCGCTGCCATAGGTGCGGTGGTTTTGCGTCAATAGGTGCGGCCGGCCTGTGCGGCCTTCGAACAGCATGAGATCCCCATGCCAGTTATCCGCCACCACCCATTGACCGTCGTCGCTGCCGGACGGATGCCACCAGTTAAGGCGCGACATTTCCTCCGGGGCGGCCCCAGGCCACCATGAGCCGGCGCCGATGATCCGCACATCGCCGCGAACGACATCCAGTACTTTGACATGCGACCACTCATTATCCACCGGCGCCTGTATGGCGCCGGTAAACAGGATCGTGTCGTTTATCCACCACACCGCATGGGTCACCAGTTCGTTTTCGATGGCTTGATAGATATTCCGTGGAACTCTGTCTCGAATATCGATCACCCACAGCCGCTGACAACGGCCTGCATAATCCTCCGGGCCAGCGGAAGGAACGCGAGGTCCGGCGCGGAATTTATACGGTTCCATAAAAGAAGAAAAGCTTAGAAGGCTGGGATTCGTCCGGCTCCATTGCACGTGATGGGCGGGACCTCGGTCAGGCGGCAGGGAAACCAACTCTTGCTGCAGACCGGTTTGCACCTCGATCAGATGAATCGTGGGTCCGCCGTTTTTACCGAAACCCATGGCGCCATAGGCCAGATACCTGCCGTCGCAGCTTTCATTCAGCGTGTAGGCATGGTTATGAGTCGGTGCGAGCGGACCGATCACGCGCATTTGCGCTCGAACCTGAGAAGGCTGAATCCCCGGTCTGTCCGAGAGACGGAGTTTCAATTCAATCTCAATCGCGTTCTCGTTCCACACGGCGAAAATCGTGTTGCGATGAATCGCCGCCGTTGCGCCGGTCAGCGCCTTTCCATCCGGTCCGGTTATTCGGACCACCTCTCCGGTCTCCAGCAAGCACGCCATCAATCCGCCGACCGGCCGGTCCGAATAAAATAACGCCGTTTTGCTGTCTGAAAGCCATGAACGCTGATGATAGTAGAGATTGATATCCGCTGCCGCATGCGAGGTAAGAAAGCGGAGCTCCGCCTGAGTTTGCGGGTCTGTCATGTATCGGCCTTCCGGCGGCGAAACCTCGAGCGCATAGGGCGCGCTCCATTCCCCAGCACACAGACGTCCAGTAAAAAAAGAAATGTGAAAAATCATCGCAAAAAAGAAAAACACTCTCAACGGCCTTGGTTTCATCCAGCGCTCCTTTGCTCTATAGAACCAAACCGCAGCCTCGAACCTGCTTTTGAGCAGAAATCGAATGACCGACGGCTCAGCTATTTATACTTTAACCGGATCTCCAGGCTGTCATCCTTTTCCAGGCCCATGCGCTCGCCGATCATTCGTGTGTATTTCCTCTGCGCTTCATCGGATTGTCTGACGCCGTTAATCCACAGCCCCTTCCCGTTCAGCTTGAACTCCATCGGATCAGTCTCACGGGCAATGAGGCCATCCTTGGCCAATTCCGCCCTGATCTCCTTCTCCACCGCGATGGATGTTTTGGAATCCTCATCCATTTGTCCGCGCTCATGGCGGATGCGCACCTTTTTCTCGACCGTTTCTCCGGAAGCGCTCGCTGAATCATGATCGCCTTCTTTGAGCCGGATGCAAATTTTCTTCTTTATCTTTTTATCCGCACAGTTGTCAATGGAAGGATCCTCCTCCTCATCGATCTGCCAAAGATCGATATTCTCCTTATCCCCCTTCACCGTAACCATCACCCGTTTGCACACACTGTCCTCGCTGCTGGAGTGAAGCGTAATGATTTTGGTCTCGCCGTCGCTGGTTTCCCATTGCAATCCTTCATCGATGATCCCCTCCTCCTTCAGCTGGTCCAAAGGAATCTCCTTGCCGTTCTTGGTGGCGGCAATGATCTTTCCGTCTTTGATCTTGATGATCTGTTCTCCGCGGTCGATTTTCACTACCATCACCTTTTCCATCTCTTCGACGCTCGAATCCGCAGAGGCGATCCTGACCGCTCTTTCCTCACCGCCTTTTTTCTCGACCTTCACCTCGTAAGTTTTGCTTCTTTTTTTCTGATCCTCGGCCGGTACAGCGGCAGCAGGGCCTAGGCATGCTGTAAAACCCCGCAGCGGAAGGAGCACTCCGCTCAGGATGACGAGCAGCAGCAAAGAAAACCGTGTTGGACGCAGGTTCATAGTGTTCTCCTTTACTTTTGACAAACGGTGAACCGTTTTTAACCGCACGCAAAACAGTGCAAACATCGATACAGAATCAGCCCCGGTATTTTCGGCAACCGGTCTGCTGCGGGCATCGGCGGGTGCAGGAAAAAACTTTGACCGCACTGCGCGTTGCTCCTGTCCATCCGGCATCTCCGGTGAATTCGCCGTACCGCCGGCTCAACCCGGGGCGATGACGATCGAGGGACCGGACCCTGTTCTCCTGTCCTATCAGGTCGCTGAAAATGATACGCTGGTGAGTACGAAAGGTTTCGTAAAACGCCCATGGCTCCTCCAGGAACGACCAGCCGACTCAAAGCTGACCGACAGACTGTGCGATCAAGGCAATGACCCTTTCCGTTTCCCACTTTCCCTATTTGTGTCTCCAAGCGCGCCCCATGGATGTTCGTTATCGGGTCCTGGCCTTTCTCAGCTTTCAATCTTGACTTGCAGTTCTATCCTATTTTTTCTATATTTAATGGGCTGTTGAACAGCCGCTTCCATTTTCATCATGACAAACAGGCGGGGTCATGACAGTCCCGGCCTGACTGGTCCCTATTCATCCTCGGACTGCGGCTGGGGATTGTTTTCAGCCATTCCACCCATAGCCCACGGGTTTGACAGGCTGTTCGCAACGGAGATCAGCTCCCGCCCGGCGCAGACCTGGCCGTCGGCGCGTAGATGAATCATTCAATGTAAGAATTATTTTCTTACCATTCTCGTGGAGATCCTATGCTGATAAAAAAACAACCGACATCGCAAAACACCCAGCCGTCGGCCGGCTCCGACGGCAAAGCTCCCAATGCGCCGCAGCGGCCACAGTTGTTCCCCGGCAGAGTATGGCTTTTCTTTTTGATGATTCTGATGATGAACTATATCCTGGGCCGGTTTTTCGCTCCGGATGCCGAGGCGCCGGTCAAGGTCCCCTACACTCTTTTCAAAACACAGGTGGCCACCGACAATGTTCAGGCGGTCTTTAACAAAGGGGAGATTATCAACGGCAAGTTCCGCAGAGCCGTCACCTGGCCCAAGCCGGATTCGACGGACACATCAGCGGATAAAGCAACTCCCAAAGAGGTGACCGCCTTTACCACCACACTTCCGGCCTTTGTCGATCCAGGATTGGAGGCCTATTTGATCAGCCATGGCGTCGAGATTACCGCAGAGCCGATCCAGGAAAAACGCAATCCGTTCCTGACCTTTCTCCTCAGTTTCGGCCCCGGGCTTTTATTGATCTTTTTCTATATCTGGTTTATGCGCAGGGCCATGCAGCAGGGCGGCGCTATGGGGGGCGGCATCATGGGCATCGGCAAAAGCAAGGCGCGCCGTTACGACGAGACAACGGATGAAAAGGTGACCTTTGACGATGTCGCAGGCATCGACGAGGCGGAAAACGAATTAGTCGAAATCGTCGATTTTCTCAAGGACCCGGAAAAATATTCCGCGCTCGGCGGCTCTGCGCCCAAGGGCGTGCTGCTGGTGGGTTCACCGGGAACAGGCAAAACGCTGCTGGCCAAGGCGGTCGCCGGCGAAGCAGGAGTGCCGTTTTTCTCCATGAGCGCCGCCGAGTTCGTGGAGATGATCGTCGGCGTCGGCGCTGCGCGCGTACGCGATCTCTTTAAGCAGGCGCGTGAAAATGCACCGGCGATCGTCTTTATTGATGAGCTCGACGCCATCGGCCGCGCCCGAGGACAAATGGCCATAGGCGGCGCCAGCGAACAGGAGCAGACTCTCAACCAGATCCTCACCGAGATGGACGGTTTCTCGAGCAAGCAGGGCATCATCGTCCTGGCTGCCACCAACCAACCCGACGTTCTCGACAAAGCGCTGCTGCGGCCCGGTCGATTCGACCGGCGGGTAATCGTCAACCTGCCGGACAAGGTCGGACGCAAAGCCATTCTACAAGTCCATACCCGCCAAGTGCCCCTGGCGCCCGATGCCAGCCTCGAAGAGATCGCCGCGTCTACGCCCGGTTTCTCCGGGGCTGATCTGAGAAACCTGGTCAACGAGGCGGCCCTGCTTGCGGCCAAGCGGAATCAGAAAGAGGTCCGCAATACGGACTTTATGGATGCGTTGGAAAAGATCATCCTTGGTCCGGAACGACCGATTCTGCTCAGCCGCGCTGACAAGGAACGCATCGCCTACCACGAGGGCGGCCACGCCATTCTTGGCCTGGTCGTAGCGGGCGCTGATCCGGTCCACCGCGTGTCCATTGTGCCGCGCGGCCAGGCACTCGGCGTCACCTATCAGCGGCCTGACAGCGATCGCTACAACTATCCCGAAGCCTACTTGCGCGCCCGCATCACCGGCATTCTCGGCGGCCGCGCGGCTGAGGAGGTGATCTATGGCACACGCACCACCGGAGCTGAAAGCGACATCGAACAAGCCACCGGCCTCGCCCGCGCCATGGTCACCCGCTGGGGTATGAGCGATACCCTTGGCATGGTCCAGTTGGCTCCAAGGGCCAATCCCTTCCTCGGCACTCAGGATAACTATGGCGGCACTAAACCCTTCAGCGAAGAGACCGCCCGGGCTATCGATCAGGAGGTTCAAAAGATCATCCATCAATGCCATGAGCAGGCCAGGCGGCTTTTGCGTAAATATCGAGTCCAGCTCGATGCCCTTGCCAAAGCGCTGGTGGAAAAGGAATCCCTGGATGAGCAGCAGATCCTACAGGTCACGGGCCTGCCGCCGGCGCCGCCCCTGGACGCGGTGAAAGGGACAACCGTTCGTGCAAGCAAAAAAAGAACAAAACCCGCTGCATGAACCCTGCGGGATCTCCGGCCGATTCCGGGGAATGGCTTGCAACGAATGCGGACATTTTTCCATTTCTGACGACCACAAACAAAAAATGGATAAAAGAACAGCTGCCGATGAATCTGCGCCCGGCAGGCTGCTCACATTGCAGACGCTGACGGGAGATATTGAGTGCAGAAAACGACGTAACGCATTGAATTTATAATGCAGAAGATTGCTCCAGCATAGGCATATAAAATATTAATAATCAATAGCTTCGCTCACAATGACCGTCTTTTTGGAATATTTGGTAAATAACGCCTTATGGTCGTTTGTTACTCTCAATAACAAATAAAAGGCCGGGCTTCCCGCAAGAGGCGTTGTTGCAGGATTTTCCAGCAGAGGTCCGACGTATTGGTTCAGCCCAATGAAAGGATTCCCTGGGCGATCGAACGACGAAACTGAAAAGGGCGATGTATGAAATGGCCATTGCTTATCGCGACACTGGCAGCGGGCTTTATCATTCTGTCCTGCCGCAACAACCGCAGCGCCGATAGAACTTCGCGCGTCTCCGCTGCAGAAAAAAAGCCAGTGACAGACTATTACCACGGCATAGCGGTGATCGACGATTACCGCTGGCTCGAGGATGCGAACGATCCGGCGGTGCGAGCATTTGTGGCGCAGCAGAACAAACACAGCCGGGCCTATTTCGATAACCTGCCCATACGCAGCGCTATACTGGCCAGGCTGAAAGAATTGCATCAGCGATCCGCAGCCTATTATGGTTTGGTCCAACGCGGACACGCCATCTTTGCCCTCAAAGATCAGCCTCCTAAAAACCATCCTTCGCTGATCACCCTGAACGCTCAAGCGGATCCAGCCAGCGAACGAATCCTCTTTGATCCGGATCAATTCGACCGCAGCAGCCAAACGGCGATCGATTGGTACGTTCCTTCTCTGGATGGAAAACTGGTGGCGATTTCGTTGTCGGAAAAAGGCAGCGAAGACGGCTCCCTTCATGTTTTTGCAGCAGAGACTGGGAACAAACTGCCGGATGTCGTGCCGCGCGTTCAATTTCCCACCGCCGGCGGCAGTGCGGCCTGGAGCCGGGATGGCAGCGGATTCTATTACACCCGCTTCCCTCAAGGAGAGGAACGGCCGCCCGAGGACCGCAACTTTTATCAGCAGATATATTATCATCGGCTGGGCACGCCTGCCAGCCAGGATCGCTATGTCCTGGGAAAAGAATTTCCGCGCATCGCCGAGATCGAACTGCAGAGCAACCACGACGGCCGCTTTCTACTGGCCTCAGTCGCCAACGGCGATGGCGGTGAGTTCGCCCATTATCTGATGAATCCGCGAGGCCGATGGACTCAGATCACCCGCTTTGCCGATAAGGTGGTGGCTGCGGTCATGGGAAAAGACGACCAGCTCTACCTGTTGTCGCACATGGACGCAGACCGTGGCAAGATTCTCGTTGTGCCCATGGCCGCGCCTGTTCTGGCAAAAGCTAAAATCCTGGTGCCGGCCGGTCAACCCATCATCGATCAAATCCATGTAACCAAGGACCGGCTTTATATCGTCGATCTCGTCGGCGGTCCGCAGCAGGTGCGCCTGTTCGACCTCAAAGGAAACGCACTGGGAACCCTGCCGATCGAACCGGTCTCTGCCGTCAGAGGTTTCCTGGCTCTGGACGACGGCAGCGTTCTTTACAACCATACCAGCTACATCGCTCCTCCTGCCTGGCATCGCTATGATCCCCAAACCGGACAATCCGTCAAAACCGCGCTCTCGGTGCAAAGCCCGGCTGATTTCAGCGATACGGAAGTGGTGCGCGAGTTCGCCGTATCCAAGGACGGCACTCGAGTGCCGATGAACATCATTCGGCGTAAAAATATAAAACTGGATGGAAGTCATCCAGTGCTGCTCTATGGTTATGGCGGCTATCGCATCAGCCTAACGCCCGGCTTTTCCGATCCCTTGCGGTTATGGATCGAACAGGGCGGCGTCTATGCAGTGGCCAATCTGCGCGGCGGCGGCGAATTCGGCGAGGAATGGCATCGAGCCGGCAACCTGCTCAACAAACAAAATGTGTTCGATGATTTCATCGCCTGCGCTGAGCGGCTGATCGGGCTGAACTACACCCGGCCGAAGAGACTGGCGATCCGCGGCGGCAGCAACGGCGGTTTGCTGATGGGCGCAGCCATGACCCAGCGTCCTGAACTGTTTCGCGCCGTCGTCAGCCAGGTCGGCATCTATGACATGCTGCGCGTGGAACTCAGCTCCAACGGCGCTTTCAATATAACCGAGTTCGGCGCCGTGCAAGATCCGGCGCAGTTCAAAGCCCTTTACGCTTACTCGCCCTATCACCGGGTGACCGACGGCACAGCCTACCCTGCGGTGCTGATGACCACCGGCGACAACGACGGCCGCGTGGATCCGATGCAATCGCGCAAAATGATCGCCCGTTTGCAGGCCGCCACCAGCTCCGGCCTGCCGGTGCTGCTGCAGACCAGCGCCAGCGCCGGACACGGACAGGGCACCTCATTGGACGAACGCCTGGCGCAGAGCGCAGATATGTATGCGTTTTTATTCGATCAATTGGGAATGAAATACACGATAATGGGCCTTTAAAATCAGTGAACGCCCCGCTGGCGGAGAGCGTATATCAGTCTGATCGTTTATCCTTCGAACCAGCCGGCAGTCTGAATATATTGCTCAAAATCTGCATTCGGCTTTATTATCTCAGCCTGAGCTTCCCCTCCCCGGATCCGGTGACAGAGCCGATAACCGCGACCGGAGAGCTGCAGACCTTTTGCATTTTTTCCAACAAGGACGATGCCTCACTTTCGGGCACGGCCAGCAGCAATCCTCCGGAGGTCTGAGCGTCCGCCAACAGCAGCCGCGCAATCTCAGGCATGTCAACGGAGAAAATCAGATGGGGCAAAACGTGAACAAGATTATTCCGCGATCCTCCGGGAACCATACCCGCCGCGGCCAGTTCCCAGGCTCCGCTCAGCAGCGGCACCTGTTGCCAATAAATATCCACATCCATACGGCTGCCCCGGGTCATCTCAAACAGATGGCCGAGCAATCCGAATCCGGTGACATCGGTGCATGCGTGCACTGAATAATCGCGGGCGATCCCGGCCGCAGCGCGATTGAGCTCGCACATCACTGCAAGCGCTTCATCGATCTCCCTTTGATTCAACATCCCCCGCTTCATCGCCGTTGTGAGAACGCCGAGCCCGATGGGCTTGGTCAGCACCAGGGCATCGCCCGGCAGAGCGCCCACGTTGCGCCAGATTTTCTCCGGATGGACCCGTCCGGTGACCGCCAAACCGAACTTGGGCTCTGTGTCGTCGATGGTGTGGCCGCCCACGATGTCGATGCCGGCCTCACGGGCTTTATCCGCAGCGCCATGAAGGATGCGCTCCAGGCTCGCCATGGGCAGACGGTTGGAGGGAAACGCCACCAGGTTTAGGGCGAAAAGAGGCTCTCCGCCCATGGCATAGATGTCACTGAGGGCGTTGGCCGCTGCGATGGCGCCGAACTGATACGGGTCGTCCACTAGAGGGGTGAAAAAATCAACGGTCTCGATGACAGCGGTTTGGCTGTCGATGCGATAGACCGCGGCATCGTCGCTGGTCTCCGCACCCACTAAGAGCGCCGGATCAGTCGACCGCGGCAATCCGGCGAGAATTTTCTCAAGACTCTGGGGCCGCAGTTTGCACGCACAGCCCAATCCATGGGTGTAATGGGTGAGGGCGATCCGGCCGGACGGCGATGCGTCGGCCTCGTCCGACGACAAGCCGCGCAATCCTTCAACCACCCTGCAGACCGCATCGATGGTCTGCTCGATCTCCTCTTCTGTAGTCATTTTGCCCAAAGAAAAGCGGATAGTCCCCATAGCCCACTCCATAGGTACATTCATGGCCTCGAGAACCGGCGAAATCGTTATGCTGTCGCTGTGGCAGGCGGCGCCGGCCGATGCAGCCACCTGCTGCAATTGATCCAATATGGCGTTAGCCTCCAACTGATGAAAACTGAGACTGAGCGTATTGGGCAGACATTTTTGCGCATGGCCGTTGCGCTGCAGGCCGGTGAGCCGGCCGCTGAGGCCGTCATAAAGACGATCACGCAACTGCGCCTGATGCGCCATGTTGTTTATGAGATCCCGACCGGCTATCTTGCAAGCCGCCCCCAATCCGACGATCTCGAGCACGTTCTCAGTGCCGGCCCTGAGATCGCGCTCGTGGTTGGCGCCGTGCATCTGCTTTTCGAGCGCGATTCCGCGACGAACATAAAGGGCGCCGACGCCCTTGGGCGCGTACAATTTATGGCCGGCGATGGAAAGCAGATCCACTCCCAATTCATCGACGCGCACAGCGATTTTGCCCACCGACTGTGCGGCGTCGCAATGGAACACCGCCCCGCCTGCGTGAGCCACGGCCGCCAGTTCAGCGATGGGCTCGATTGTGCCGACCTCGTTGTTGGCATGCATGACGCTGACCAACAGAGTGTCCGGCCTTAGCGCGGCCTCCAGATCTTTGGGGTCCACCAGGCCAAAGCGGTCCACCGGCAGCCTGGTGACCTTAAAACCCAGAGCCGCCAGATAGGCCGCCACCTCCATCACGGCGGGATGCTCCACCGAAGAAATGATGAGATGCCCGCCGCGACGACGATGCGCCAAGCAATACCCCTTGATGGCCAGGTTGTTGGCCTCAGAACCGCCGCTGGTGAAAAAAATCTCATCCACATGGCAGCCGAGCAGCTCGGCGACTTGAGCGCGCGCTTGCTCCACCGCCTTTTTGGACTGCAGCCCAAACCAATGAGTGCTTGAAGGATTGCCGAAAAGCGTGACCAGGCAGGGCAGCATCGCCGCCGCCACCTCCGTATCGATGGGAGTGGTGGCATTATAGTCAAGATAAATGGGCTGCATGAGCAAACTCCATATTCAACGTTCATGCTCAAGTTTGGGGCGTGGAGGGCCGGCATAGGGTTTGGCGCAGAGTTGCATGTCCCGTTTCTCCACGGTCAGCAGGCTCGGGTCATCGGTCTGCGGCGCTGTGATCATGCCATAGTAACGGCCCATCCAATGCGCATCCGACCAGCCGCCGGGATCGGCAATGACCTTGCCGCCATAAATTCCGTCCGAGCAAAGTCCCCATCCCAGCGATTGGGCTCGGTCTCGCGGGGCGACAACGGTTTACTTTGTCCGGAGCAGACGCGATACCCTTTCGGCGCATAAAGATCGTCACGGTGGCTGTTGGTGTAGGAATGCCTGCGCAGATCCAACGGCCACTCGCGCAGATGGGCGACCGCGCGCTCCAAGAGGAAAGGTCAAGCCCGGCGCCGACTGCTTTGCCGCAGCGGCCCGACACCACAGGGCCAGGATCAAGAAGCGTCCTTTCCTTCTGACGGCCTTAAAGTTCTTAAAGCGTCCTCGTCCGATTTGCAGACCCTGCGCTGCACCCCTTTCTTTTCACAGGGGTCACGGCGCCCGTCAGGCCGCCGACTCGCAGCTGCGGACAAACTCCGCGCAGGTCGCCGTATAGCCGAGGAACGCTTCCACATGACGAATGATGTATCGAGTGATCAGCTGCTCCTCGAGCGTATCATGATACTCCATGGCCGCCGTGCCGTCGCGCAACAACAGGATGCGATAGTTGCGGTAAAACGCATCGACAAGAGTGCCCAGTACGCAGGCGTTGGCGGCAAATCCCACCACCACCAGATTCTTGATCTGCAAATTGCGCAGCAGCGTTTCCAGACAGGTCTCGAAAAAACCGCTGTACATCTGTTTGTGCACAAGATACTCGCCTGGAAGAGGTTCGACCAGTTTGCTGAAACGGAATTCAACCGGATCCGTCTCCCAGCGCTCTTCCACACTCAGGCCATGGGTGCGTACGAGCAGACTGCCGAACTCGCTGCGTTGCGTCGCCACCCGCTGATTAGAGTTATTCACATAAATGACCGGCAATTTAATGCGGCGCGCCGCTTCCAGCGCCGGCTTGATATGATCGACCATCACCCGGCGCTCTACTTCAGTGGAGCCCTGATAAAAAAGCGCCGGACGTTCCGGCTCCGGTTCGCCGGGGCTGTAGCCCAGTCCATAGACATCGATCAGCATGAACGCCGTGCGTTCCAGCGCCAGGTGCAGGGTCTCTTCGGCATGGCCGAGATAGGACTCCGGAGGGTACATACGATAATAACGGCCTGGTATAATCAGTTCCATAGATATCGCCCTTAATTATTGAACCGCTATCGGACAAATTTCGCCGCCCATGCCTAAAAGAATCACCCGTTCTCGGCTGCCTTTGCGGCGAATCGCCTCGTTCAATGCTTCCTGTGCACAAGCGAACGGCGTAAAACCCAAACGACGGATATCCTCGGCATCGATGCCCGGAGAAACCAAGAACGCCTGCGTACGTTCGATCAACCGGCCTCCCTGGACGATGTTGTGCGCCGTCACTTTATCCAAACGGCCCGCGTTTACCAGTTCGGTCGTAGCGGCCAGGCCTCGGTATCCTACAGCCAACACATCCGGGTGCTGCCTGCTGACGCCCTCGGGGCAGGGCGTCACGATGATGACCACCGCGTCGTCCGGCACAATGCACTCGAGCGCGCATAAGGCCTTGACGCCCTGCCACAGATCCTGATCGAGCGGGTGGGTATCGATGATAAAAATGCCGGCGTCCGCCGGCCGGTGCACCTTGACCCGATAGAGCGTTTGCGAAAAGCGACAGCCCTCACGGTGAGCCTCCACCGGATGGCCGGTGAAGCAACGGACGATTTTATTCTCGCCGTCCAAAACCACATTGACGATGGCCGTGAGCCCGGCCATGGCGGCCATGGCATCGATGCGCTGCCGCATCGGATTGTCGCGTACGCCCAGCACCTCTTTTTGCGGATAATGCACGCTGCGCCAGTGAAATTCGCCGACCGCCTCATCGCTGGCAACGCCCGGTGCGATGATCTTGCCGCCGCCGGAGAAGCCGGCGGCCGGGTGAGGCGCAATGCTGCCCACCCCGATGATCACGTCCGCTTCTTGCATGGCGCGGTTGAGCAGCACCTCGGTTCCATCATCCAGGCGGCCGTAAGAATGCAACGCCGCAGGATCATGCCATCGGTGGTTGAGCACGCGAAACCGCGTCGCCTGTTGCGCGCCGATTTTAGCCGCGACCTCCTGCGCCGTCATGGCACGATGCGTGCCGAGGGCGATGAGAAAAAGGATGTTGCGCTCGCTGGCGCCGCCGCGACCCAGTTCCCCCAGCAAGGCGGGCACGATCTCATGAGCCGGCGTCGGCCGCGACGAATCGTCGACCAGGATCAAAATGCGCGAACCGCTATTAACCAGCTGCGACAGTCTCGGCATGCCGATGGGATTCTCCAGGCTGGCAGCCACGATCTCTTCGGCCTCCTGACGGCCGGCGTCAATGGACGGAACGGTGTAAACATCCACCGGATGGGAAGAAGGAATTTCAATGGGTGCGATCGAGTCGTAGGGGAAAGCGTAGCGCATGCAGCTCCTTGATCGAATCAATTCGGCTTCGTTCGGCGGGTGAACCGGCGCTCACCTTTTGAACTCGTACACACTTTTAGTTTTTAAGGAAAGGCTTCTCATGCCCTTGACCTTGCAACGGCTGACATCGGTCAACGCCGCAGCGTCCAGACGTCCGTCGCGGTAGCTGAACCAGCCGTAGGTAAAATCGCCGGCGATGACGCGGGTGAACGTGCGGTAGGCTCCGTCCGACACGATGATGAGATCCTGGCGGTCTTTTGTCTTGACCGTATAGGCCATGGCAGCGCGATCCTGCAGCGCCTGACGTTCCACCGTCACCGCCTCCACAGCCAGACCGTCTTTCGCGGCAAACGGATAGATCAGCGTGGCCATTCGGTCGACGGCCGGATCGCCCTGCAGTCTCTTGCGAAAGATCAACCAGTCGATTTCGCGATGAGAGGGTTCAGCCGCCAGGCCGCGCAGATCGGCGATGCCTTGGGCTTTGATTTTTTCGACGAACGGCGCATCCTGATGATCCTGTTTGATCAGAAAACCGGTTTCCTGCAGCGAAACAAAACCGTCCTCGACCGCGGTCATGGAACACGGCGTATGCAGGTTGAAGTCCATCTCCTGGTTTTTTCTCTCCGTATGGATCTGATCGATGATCAACCAATAGCGCTTTTTAGCAAACACGATGTGACGCCGATGCCGTGCCTTTTGATATTCGAGGTAGCCGTCATGCGTGGCGGCAAAGAACTCGACGTCGGTCAGGGGCGCCCAAATCTTATCATAACCCGGCCGGTCCCGCTTCTCCGGAACCGCCTGATTGATGGTGACCATATTGTGCGCCAGCGGATGCTTGTACCAGCTGACGTGCAGCGAATCGACATAGCCGAAGCGGCCGATGCCGGCGTCCAGGGCGATGGGAACGCCGTTGGCATAAATCTCGAAATCGAGTTGATCATAATGGGTGTGATTCTGCCAATCGCCGTAATTCAGGATCAGGTAATAGGAAGTGGGTTGCCAGGAATCCCGCATGACCACGAACCGGGAATCGGGAAAATCGACGGAGGTGACGGCCGGTTCTCGGACAGCCACGGGCAGCGTCGCCAGCGTTTCGGGAGAAAATTCGTTGCGCACGCCGCCGAGAAAATCGCCGCGGCGGAAGAAAACGCTCATTTCCTTGAACAGGGTCACCAGGTCTTTGCCTCTGGCGGCGTCGTTAAAGGGTGCATTGACGCCCACCGGCGTCTGGGTCAGGACAAAATATTCGATGAATTTCTCCAGTCTGGGCAGATAGGTTTGCTTCAAAGAAGGATCGTTTAAAAAATATTCCATCATCATCATGTAACGGTAGAACACGGAAAACATATAGCTCGCATAGCCGGGTGTGCGCTCCACATAGCCGCCGTCGTCCCGTATGTCGTTCTCCAGATGAAGGATCATGTATTTTTTTCCGAGCGCCAGCCAATCGGCGGATTCGGCGAACTCGGGAAAGGCCGCTGCTGCGTAGGAAAGAGTAAAGGCGGTGTGCGTCTGCCAGTTGTACGGATGAAAGGGGGTTTTCTCCAGGCATTGCTCCAGCCATCTGGAAGAGCCCAGAATGATCTTCAGCAGCCGCTTGTGGGTTTCGGGAGAAAGATAGCCGCCGAACACACGCGCGGCGTCGATGAATTTCTGCGTCCGGTTGGCAAGGCCCAGTTCATACCAGATAAAATCATAGGACTTTTGATGGTGGATCACCGGTTCCTGCTGAACGCTGTCCAATTGATCGTACCATTGGTTGAAAACCGTCTCAAAAGCCCGTGCGGTCTGCGGATCGCGCGTCAGCAGAAAATAGTTGATCTGATCATCTAGAAACGAAAGATAATGGACGCCCCACTTGCTGGCGTTGCTGTAGGTGTGATTGAAATCGATACGATCGCCCCAGTGAACGCCGAACAGGGTGAACCCTCGTTCCGGCGAATAGAAGGTTTGAGCGGAACGAACGATGGCGTTGGTGCGATGGCTGTCGATGCGCACCTCCTGAAGAAACTCGTCGATGGTGATAAAATATTTTTTATTTCCCGCATCATAGGTGGATAACCGATGGTTGTCCTTGCGGCCGGCGAAATAGTTGTGCAGCAGTACCGACACTCGGCTTGAATCCTTTGCCCGCACAGCTTGGTGCAGAGCCTGTTCCTGGGCAGGGAGAAGCAACGATCGAACCAGCTCCCCGTCGGTCAGGTATCTGATTTTCCAATGAAAATAATCCGCATCGATGAAAACATCATGCCATTCCGACAGACACAACCTCAGATCCATGCCGAAGCGGTCGCGGTTTTCAACCGGTTGCCGGCACAACGGACAGTGCCACTGATCGCCTATCTGGTAGACAAGGGATTGCAGGGCGATGGTCGGGCCGGAGCGATCCAACTCATTTGGCGCGGCCGTCCGCACGACGGTCCACGTAGAAATCAAAATAAAGGACAGCAGATTGCCAAGTCTCATTTTCAGCTCTTTGTTGATTGAATTTGATTTCATGGGCTAATATAATTTACCCTCATACTAAAAGCAAGCCAAATCCCCGAATCGCGCCGAGTCCGAGGCGCAGCGTTTGTGCGGCCACGACGAGGAGGCATAGCGCTGTGGTTTATTCATGGTCAGACGGTCATTCGGGCAGCGGCCGCATTACCTGCATTCTCCACAACCCGTAGTGGCGCAGTATTTTCTCAACCACTTCCCGCTGACGCTTTTCAATAAAACTGATGATCTTCATCTATGAGCCTACCAATGGATGAGATGACGATTCAGAGGCGACATAGGCGGGAAGGGAAAAGCTCGGATTCTACCTTGACATTTTCCCGCAACCATATGTAACTTAGTTAAATAAAATCAATGGGGAAGATGATCGATCAGGAGCAAAGCTGATGAAAAGATGCAACGCTGTGCGGTTTTTCATCTAATGTGCTTCATTTGCGCTTTGCCGTCATATAGTCGTCAAGCGAATACAGGGCAGGCCAATCTTTTGAAATCGGCGCTGTTGGTCATTGATAGTTAAAATGCTTTTCTGCCCATGACGGATCAAAAGGAAGTTGCGCCTGGATTGGAAGCTAAAACATCTTGATTGATTTGCTCAGTACAAAAACAATCTGGTTAGTCGTATGCCCCACAGCACGATCGGCCAGGGACCGGCTCTGGGCACCGTAGAATTCGAATTCACCGAAACCGTTAATATCAGCCAAGACGATCCCAAGATCATCAAAAAGTATCCCAGTGCCTTTACCAAGACCGCCCTCGACGACCTGCTGAAAGCCAAAGGCGTCAACACCCAATATCTTTACGGACTCTCCGGCTGCGTGCTTGCTGCCTACTTGGACGATGTCAACCTTCTGGACACTTTGTCGAACGAACCGCTGGTGAGAATTTACGGCATCGCCGCAGCGGCCGAATTAAACGGTATGGAATATTGCCTGATGTTCAAAAACAGCCCGGCTGACGCCCTCGTTGTTTTGAAACGAACGCCCGTCTGTTCCCCGACGGACCAACCGTAATGACCGTCTCGATGAAGCCTATGATCGTAACGTCCGGAAAGATTTGGCACTGACCAATTATGAAAAGGCTTTTCACAAAGCAAAAGCTCAGAATGATCCGAATCTGCCGATTTTCGAAAAGCGCTATAAAGCACTGAAAGTAAACGACAAATAATCGTTGTTAATTATACTCGGCCTTCGAGAAATTTTCATAGTCGGTTCGATCTGATTGTAAATATGGAATCGGTGCAGAAGGAGGACGTTGCATCACGATGCTGAGGAATGATCGCATGCAATCGATCCGGAGCTTTGCAGATTTCATCCGATGGATGCGGCCGACGCATCTCAATAAAGGCTGCGACCTCTCTGGTCCATCAGTAGATACGAGCAGTTCCGGAATGCGATTTATCAAATACGATCCCCAAATCCAAAGCCACGACTACCCCCTTGTTCAAACCCGGAGTGAAAAATCCACAATTCATGACCCCCATGTTGAACCGGAAGGCTCCCGGACATACCCCGAGTCCGAAAGACGTCCCAATGCCTTTCCTTCCTCCTATGACGACTCCCATCCGAAGGGGGAGCCAGCGGATCCGGGACCATTCAGTCCCCACGGCCAATTGGGTCCGCGTGCTCGTGAACGCCCCGTTCGCAAAATCTTGGCGAAGATCGGCGGTCACAAGATAGTGGCCCACCTGATAGGATGCTCCCAGACGAAGTATAGTGGGGAGTTTTCCCGAGAGACTGCCCGCAGGCTCCGACCATAAAGAATCCAAGACGGCATCTTTATCGTCATCATCGGTGAAAACAGTGAGCGAATCTGCCTGTACGCATCCTCTGCCGATACGACCTGCTTCTGCCCACGGGATATGCCCGAGGAGGTTAAAGATCGAGAATCCCACCATCCATTTGGAGCTGAAACGCGCAGCAGCTCCCAGGTCCAGGCCCCAGCCCATCTTGAGCGGCCAAGATTCCTTGGATTCTGTGTCTGAATCATCTTCGTCCTCCTCCCAAAGGTCGAGGCCGGCGATGTTCAGATTGTCCGAAATGGCGAATTCCGCGTCCAAGTCCATATGGTATTCTTGAAATGAGAGCGAAGCCTGAGCCCTGTCGACGTTCATGAAGGGACCAACAAAAAAGCTATGAAGGGTGGTCCCGACAGAAAACCACTCGGTATGCGGAAGTTTTATCGACCGACCATAGGATAATCCGAAAACGCCGAGGGCCAGCGCTTGGCCGTCGATATCTTCCAACGTGTAGGTTTTTCCTATCTCGTTGCCTTTCAGAGCGAGGGTGAAGGGCGTTCGGTCCAACGTGAAAAAACCGGCTCCATTTATTCCAAAGGAAACGGCCACAGACCCCACAGAGAAGGAAAGGACATTCAACCAGGTCTCGGCGTTCAAGCGCAAACCGTCATCCGGGATCGCGTTAAGAATATCCTCGACATCCTGACTGTTCCAGTGCCGACCGTTGTATTTATCGTACATCCCTTTTGTAAAGCTGTTATTCCAGAGGCCTGCCTCGGCCGAAATAAAATTGAGGGAGAAACGGGGGTTGTCCGGCGCTCCCAGATTGGCGGGATTCCAGAACTGTGCTTGCACTCCCCGCGCTTGGGCGGTGAAGGCTCCGCCCATACCCAATCCGCGAGCCGATGTTTGGCTATATGCCAATCCTCGGATGGCAAAGGCATCGAATGCCATCAAAATAGAGACGAGCATACGAGCCCGAGAACGGCGAAAGGGCGCTGGGCCCATAAGTAAAAATCGCTTCAAGCGGCAGTTTTTCAATCTGTTCATATCCCACTCCCTCACTCATCTTCTTCAGGAACAGTCGTGTTTATCTGTGCCGTTAGCGAAGCCTTCACTCCGATGTAATCCGAAGGACGAATCCTGACCATCTTGTTTCCTGTTCCGGAAAATGTAAGATAGATGCCCATATACACGATCGAATCCTCAAATAGTCTCAGCTGATCCTTCGTCAAGGCCACATCCAAATCGCTTGTAACTGCTCCAGTTACCGTACCGGGATTCCCTGATGTGGGAGCTGACCTTACGGTGAGCGGGCCGATCTTGAGATCGTATAGATCATAGATCATGCTGTCCGCTCGCGTTTTTGAAAAGAACAGGGTCACCGACGCCCCCAGCGGCAAGGCGTTCTCAACCTTTGCGTCCAAATTGCCAGAGAGAAGGTTTTCGCGAATGGTCTTCCGTGCGTCTTTATCTATTTCTAAGGTATCGACATCCATCTTTTGAGCCTGTGCGGAAAGGGCAAAAATTAAAGGGGCCGAAAAAATCAAGGTTCCATTGATAGTATCTTTGCCGTTCACCGAAACGGATGTCAAGCTGCTGCCGAGTTTGAAATTCCCGTGAACGAGAATGCGCTCCGGCCGGCTATTGATGAATTCGGCCACGTTTGCGGAAAAAGAGAGCGTGTCGGGAAGGCCGGTTCCCGCCGTAGTGCCCGTGGTATGGATCGGAGCCGGTGCTGAAGATCCGCTCCATTCCATGGCTTCGATCCAAAGATCGAAAGTGACGGGAATAGCCAGGTCGGTCACAAGAATCAAGGAGAGCGCGGCTTTTTCCACTTTGAATCGTTCCCCTGCCTCCGGGATGTCGATGTCGATGGTATCTGCTTCGAGAGCGACGACAAGATCGTTGAACCTTCCGGTGATACTCTCGAAGGCGAGATCAGCGATACGGACATTGATATTCACTGTACCGGCTGTTCCGGTTGAAATGGATTTGATCTGAATTTTCGTATGGTACGGGACCACATTATGTCCTCCGGAGTGCGGAGGCCGGAAAAAGCATCCTTGTAGAGGAAACACAGACGTTGCGTTCTTGCCCGCCCCAATGTTCAAGAACAGCGGCAAGATTGAACCATTCTGAGTTAGAGAGGGAATGCTTATCTCGGCTTGGATCTGATATCCCGAAGTATTGTAGGCCTGGATCTCGAGCTGTCCGTGCCTTACAGCGGCCTCATCCACGACGATGGAATTGGGCATCAGGATCTCTTCGCTTTGCGTGGTTTCCCAGCCAACACCTTTGCCCATGGGAACGGGGATCGATAGGTTTTTTTGCGAATCTGAAATTTTTAGGTAATCCCTAAAGGCGATAGGATCAATGCGGTCATCGAAGGAAACGATCACATCCTGATCCGAGGCGTTCAGGTGGTCATTATCCTCGGCAATCTCCGAAATGGTAAAGATTTCGTTGATCAAGGGAAGGGTAAATACGACATCCCAGTCGGGCGCACTTGGTTTCTTGAAAGAGCATCGTCCGGCGAAGAGAACGATACTCCCCGCGAGACAAGCGACTTCCACGCCCTTCCAGAATTTTTTATGCGCATGCATTATTTCCTCCTCCAGCGTCAAGCGCAAACTTTTTTACCCATGTTTCCAATCCCGCTACTAATGGGAATTTGAATGCATGGGAAATTCTGACCTCTTCAGAGAGAGGGCGCCGGAACACCTGATGCCTCGAACGTTGCTCCCTTCTTAGGGTTAATGGGCTATTCCGGACGAATGATCCGCACGCCTCTGAAATAAAAATTATTTAAATAAAAATTTAAAAACAAGCGGATAATTTTCTCATTTTTTCCCCGGGATGAAATAAGTTCAACCGCAACTCTACAACCAAGGTTGATTTTTTCCAATATGCCTTGGCCTTTCAAGCCGGAGGTTGCATGTTCACATCCAGGCAACCCAGCAAATTAACTATTTAGAAAACAAATAAATGCAGCGACGGCTTCGAGACTTTTTACCCCTGCTTGCAGGTATCGGTACCGGTATGAGGCATCTCCCGGAACAAGCCCCTGCCAAAGGCAACGTTTTTTATTTTTTGATGCACCAACCGTCATGATGTCGTTCCGTTTAGTTGCATGAATTCTACTTGCGCATTTTACATTTTATATCTTAACCTGGAAAACTCCTCGCTCAAGATCGCAGGTACATGGCTGTGCCAGCCCATCAGATCGCCATCCGCCAGAAGGCGGCCTGAACGCCCCCCATACCCAGGTTCGCCCTCGAGAGCTCCGCATGCCTGGCGCAAAGATTGCCGTATCGTTCCATACGCCGGCCGGCAGGGCTTCCCCGGCAAATGTCGATCGTAACGGAAAAAAATGCGCAAACGCCTCGGAATGGTCAATACCCACTGTTGGTGGCTGACCGGTGCAATCACTTCCTCAGCCAACTGCATGCCAAGCAGCAGCGCCCGTTTTTGATTGCAGGACGGGCAACAACAGCGCCGCCTGCACGAAAACACCACGAAAAACTCTACCACAATCCGGACAACGCACCCGTGCGAATCCCTTCCGCAAATCCATACATTTGAGCAACTTGTCGACAGCGGTACGAATGACCGGCCGCCGAGAGCCATATTTCGGCTGGAATCGCTCGGCGTAAACACGCACAAACTCGTCGAAATGCCCACAAACCTATCGAAAAATAGGTGAAGCCTCCGGTCTGCGCGGCCGGTACATTTTTGCCGCAGGAGCACACACGCTGAACCTTGTCCCTTTCAAACAAGTTCTGACAGACCATGGATAAGGCGTATGCTACAAAATTATGGTAAACGCGTCAAGATTCAAAATCGCCGGTGGGTTTAGAAATGACTTGCTCTCGAATTCCTCAAAAGCTATATTTAGGCATGCATGAAATCGCCCAACCAGCGACTGGTGCAGATGGCCGCTGGTTCCATGCGGTGTGGTCAAGTTGATGGCAAATTCGGTGGAGGAATTCTATCTAGGGAATTCTTGGCCATTTGCTGTAATTATTAAACCACGAGGGCACAATGAATTTGCAATTTGACGATTTATCGAACAAGATCATTGGCTGTGCAATCGAGGTTCATCGAAATTAAGGGCCTGGCTTATTGGAATCTGCATATGAGCAATGTCTGGCGAGAGAATTTTCTCTGGCTGATATTACTTTTGAGATCCAAAAGCCCACACCCATAGCATATAAAGGAGTTCAACTCGATTGCGGATACCGATTAGATTTGCTTGTCGAAAATAAAATAATTCTTGAAATCAAAGCTATAGACAAATTGTTACCGATTTATGAGGCGCAAATATTGACCTAGATGTATTCGCCGTGACAAAATCAGCGAATTTTCCACTGCCACTTTACAGGCCCTTTGCGGGGGCTACTGCTCAGCGCCGCGATCGGCGGGCATAACATTTCACCACCACAAGCGCTGGCAGCAAGGCGCAGACTTTGAGCGTAGCTGTAGAATGAAAAGGAAGATGCTCACTGATCTAACGCAAGAGTGGTTTGGCTGGCTTCGCACTTTGCCTCGATAACGTCGCAACCCCACTGCTTGTCCTACTTATGATCAGTATATGGGCATTACGAGATCGAGATGATCGGCAATGGCACGCTGACAACGCCGTGAACCGGAGCGGCGAACGACGCGTCATTTCAAGGAATAACGAATCATCGCCGCCTGGTTGCAGTGGTCGTTCAGCCTTCGCTGCGCTCGGTCGGGACGGAGATGAAGATGACCAAACGTCAGGTTATCAAAGCGGTGCTCGACGGACAAGAGCCCCCCTATGTGCCGTGGTCGTTCTCCTTCACTCAGGAGGCCCACGAGCGCCTTGTACAGCACTACGGTACCGACCAACTGGAGCCCTTCCTTCACAACCACTTTCTCGGCCTTGGCAACGGCATCGGCTTTTTCGAGGACGTCGGCAATGATCGAGTGCGGGATGTCTTCGGAGTCATCTGGGATCGAAGCATTGACAAGGACATCGGGATCGTTGAGCATGCGCCGCTCACCGCGCCCAGCTTAAAGGGGTACGAGTTTCCCGATCCCCTGTCGGACCTATTCTTTGCCGACATACCGGAACGCATCGCGACCTACGGAGATCGTTTCCGAGTCTTCAACATCGGGTTCTCCCTGTATGAACGCGCCTGGACTTTGCGTGGGATGGAAAATCTGATGATCGACTTTCTCGATCACCCGACTTTTGTGCATGAGCTGTTGCGCGCCATTTCAGATTACAACATTGCTCAAGCCAGGAAAGCCATGACCTTCGACATCGATGCGGTGCACTTTGGCGACGACTGGGGGCAGCAGCATGGTCTCCAGATGGGGCCTGCCCTGTGGCGTAAGTTCATCTATCCCGAGCTCAAACGCATGTATGGAGCCGTCCGGGAGGCCGGGAAATACATCTCGATACACTCGTGCGGGGATGTGGACGAGCTGTTCGACGACCTTGTTGCCATCGGGCTGAACTGCTTCAATCCATTTCAACCTGAAGTCATGGATGTGGCGACACTCCTCCCGCAATACCGCGGACGGTTGACCTTTCATGGTGGGCTTTCCACGCAAAAGACCCTGCCCTTTGGAACGCCGGAAGAGGTAAGGGCCGAAACGCGAAGACTAATTGCGCTTGGAAAGGCCGGTGGGTACATACTGTCGCCGGCCCATGCCGTTGAAGGCGATGTGCCGCTCGACAATATGCTGGCGTTCATTGACGAGGCCTTGAGTCAACCGGGATTTGGCGGATAGAAAATGGCCGAACCAGCAGGTGCGGGCGACGCTTGTCGGGGCGACTGACCTGCGCTGTTGGGCAGGCGACCAAGGACGCTGAAAAAGTTAAAAGGAAAAAGAAATGAGAAAAATTATCATCTTTGTCAGAATTTTATTAAGCGTTGTTCCATTGCTTGCTTCTGCAGCCTTTTCACAAATTGATCTGGACATTGAATCAGGCGTCGTTTTCAGCGGCTACAATGATGCAAGGATTCCTGGAGATCAAGGAACGTTATTTTCCCTTTCCGAAGAGCTTGAAACCGATCCAGGCGTTTTCTACCGCATTCGTTTTTTCTATCATTTCAATGACCGCCATCATCTGGGCGCTCTGTATGCGCCTTTATCAATCGATGCCGCCGGATCATTAGATCGTCATCTTGTCTTCGAAGGCGAAACATTCCCGGCTAACACTCCCTTGAAGGCAACCTACCAGTTCAATTCTTATCGATTGATCTACCGATATGATTTCTTAAAAAAGGATAAAATCGAGATCGGCGCTGGATTTACTGCAAAAATACGCGACGCAAAAATTGCTGTCAAAAGCGATGCCCTCGCATCTGAAAAAAAGAATGTCGGTTTTGTGCCCCTTGTCCACTTTCGACTTTTATGGAAATTTGCCGCCAAGGTCGCTTTCCTGATCGATGGGGATGCCCTGGCCGCGCCTCAGGGTCGCGCCGAGGACGTTCTCTCTGCCCTCATTTTTAAAACATCCGATAAAATGGATTTGAAAGCCGGCTATAGAATCGTTGAAGGGGGCGCGGATAATGATCAAGTTTATAATTTCGCCTTAATCCACTATGCAGCCATCGGAGCCGTGTTTCACTTTTAATGGCCGTACGCTATCTCGAGCAACCGGATTTCTAATATACCGATTGGATGGCTGCAAGGCTTTGCTGTTTCATGCTGCTGGGTTGACCCAACCTTCCCGGACGCTGGTGGAATGGATCTGACGAAGCCTTCAAACAACGTCCGCGTCAACGCTAAAAGCCGGTTCATCGGCACGGTCAGCCTGATACGGTGCCAACGGCGATGAACCTGCTCAAAACGAGCGATTCAAAGAGCACTGATGAACGATCAAGGTTCCCGTTTCTGGGAGATATTCTTTGAAGTGTATGAGAGCCTGCCCAGACAGGGGCCGGGCAATCGTGCTTGCGCCGAACGCGCTCTCCGCCTCTGTGCCGGGCTTCCCCGTGCAGCAAAGATAGTCGATTTGGGCTGCGGAGTCGGCGGGCAAACGCTGCATCTCGCCGACCTGACGACGGGATCCATCGTCGCCGTCGACAGCCATGCTCCCAGCATCGAGCGGCTGAAAGCGACTCTTGCCGCGCGAGGTCTATCCTGGCGGGTTCAGGCGCAAGTCGATGATATAGGGCATCTGGACTTGCCGCCGGAGAGCTTTCACCTGGTTTGGTCCGAAGGAGCGCTCTATAACCTTGGCATTGAGAACGCCATGCGTGTCTGCCATGGTTTGCTGCGCCCAGGCGGCTTTCTTGCTTTCACCGACGCGGTCTGGCGCAAGGAAGATCCACCCCCCGAGATCAAGGCAAGCTTTGATCTGGATTATCCAACCATGGGCACAGCAGCGGACATGATGGCGGCCATCCAGCTCGGCGGTTTCGAGCTTATCGGTGGCTTTACGCTGCCGGACGAGGCTTGGTGGGGCGACTTTTACACGCCGATGGAACAGCGCATTAAAGAATTGCGCCGTAAGTATGGCAACGATGCCGATGCGCTTGCCGTACTCAACCAACTGGCGCAGGAACCCGAAAGGCACCGTAACCACTCTGATTACTATGCCTACGAGTTCTTTGTTGCACGTCGCCCTGCCACACCCTGCAGAGATCGGACAGGAAATGAATGATACGTGCCGCCTTTATACGGACCTGGCATGGCTGTGGCCATTGTGGGGGGATGCCTCCGCCGAGTACGCGCACTATTGCCGGCACGTCACCAGCCTGATTCGACAATACGCCAAGCTCCCGGTAAAGTCATTGCTGGACATCGGCTGCGGGGGCGGAAAGAACGTTCTCAATCTGAAGAAAGAGTTCAACGTCACCGGCCTGGATCTCAGTCCCACGATGCTCGCGCAGGCAAAGGAACTGAACCCAGACTGCACGTTTGCCCAGGGCGATATGCGGACATTCAGGCTCGGCTGGGGTTTTGATGCGGTGCTCATGGACGACGCGATCTCTTACATGAACAGCCGCGTCGATTTCGCGGCGGCGTTTCGCACCGCCTATGCCCATCTGAAGCCAGGCGGCGTGCTGATTGCCACTCCGGACGTGACGATCGAAACGTTCCGGCAGAACAGGACCACGACCACCCCGGCCGCGCGGGACAACCTCGAGGTGGTTTTTATTGAAAACGTGTATGATCCTGATCCTACTGACGATCAATATGAAACGACCGTCCTGTTTCTTATTCGCGACCACGGACGCCTGCGCATTGAGACCGACCACTGGTCGATGGGAATCTTCTCCCTGGACACCTGGAGACAGGTTCTATGTGAAACGGGCTTCGAAGTGCATGAAAGTCGATATGATTCAGGTGATGAAGCGTACACGGTTTTCGCCTGTGTAAAGGTGGAATGAATGCGGCGCGACAGAGTAGGCGCTGCGGCCTAGCCGCCCGCGCCTGACTCTCGAAGTCAGCCCGACAACCGGAGGGGATGCGCTTGAAACATTCGCCGGACCGAGGCGCATGGTCGGACATTCAAGCGAGGCTGCCGGCGGCTTCGGAGAAACTATAGTCTCCTTGAAATGAAGAGAACCGAAGGTGAGCCGGATGTTGTTGGGCACGAAGAAAGAACAGAACAAGGACAAGTATCATGCCAAATAAAGGAGTCGCCAATGGAAGCTGAAAAAAGCGTTTACAAACTCGGTTATTGGTCAGCGCTTCTGGCATCCGTTTCCAGCCTCGCTTACGACATCGGTCAGTTTGCCGAGTGGTTTGGTCTGATGGGATCAGGCGGCGGACCGGAAAACGATAGCACCTGGTATGGCCTTGTGGTGCTCCTCGTCCCTTCCTTGTTGCTCGGGATTTCGTTCGTGATCATGATGGGAAGCGTCCATCTTCACGCCCCTGCGCATAAAAAAATATGGAGTCAGACCGGCCTCGTGTTCGCGACTATGTACAGCACTCTGATTTGCATGAACTACTTTGTCCAACTGACTCTCGTTGCCCCGGCCCTCTACCGTGGCGATGTCAGCGACCACATCCGGCCTTTTCTGTTCAATGTCTTTAACTCGTTCACCTATTCAGTGGACCTCCTTGGCTACAGCTTTATGAGCTTGTCCACGCTTTTCGCTGCTTTCGCCTTCGCGGGATCGGGGTTGCAAAAGACGGTCCGCTGGTTTCTGATTGCGAATGGCCTCATCATGCCGTTTGTCGCGCTGCAGACTTTTTATCACCCCTTAATTTGGGGGGCTTCTTTGTGGGCAGCGACGTTGCCCGGCGCCACCATCTCTCTGGCGGTGTTGTTCAGAAGGAAACTGCGCGAGCTATAGCCTAGACGCCGAATCCCGGACCGAACATGGCCGGTGGATGTGAGCGTCTTGGCGCTAAAAGTCGGCGAAACAACCCATCCCTGTGACGCCCTGACAACCGACCGCACGTCCTCGCCGTGGCGGATGCGTCGCGGTTTGGGCGGCATGGTCGATCATTTCAACATAAAGTATAAAACTTTCCAAGCGGCAGACTATAGACCCTATGCAGAACCCCACAGCCAGGACCGCTACGACAGAGTTACATCTTGCCAAAGCAACCATCGGCGAACGTGAGCCCCATAACAGCCCGATCGATCTATCTCCCTACGATCCGGCCCGGCCGTCCGCCTTTGCAGGAGCAGGATTTCGTATTGAGGATTCGTGAGCTTGAGTGGTTTGAACATCGTTGCCTCATGACACGGGACGCCGCCGGTCCAGCTGCGCCGTATCAGCCGACGCGCAAAATGGGCCGATGCGCCAATCAGTCTGCTGGCTGAACCGATGATCGCGCTTGCAGGGTAGAACGAAGAGATGGGTTTAATTAAAGTCTGCGAACCTGGTGATGCCATGCTTTTGTCTATTAGCCTTTGCAAACAATAAGCAGACGCAGAACCCCGCTCCCATTCAACCACCGCAGCGCTGGTCGAACTTTTCAGTAGAGAACCGTATGAAAAAAGTAAACGGCCGGCATCATAACCGAGAAAAATTATGAGCCTCGTAAAACAGGTGTTTCTTTTGCCGTCATCGTAGGATTGATAACCAATTTTACACTCCTCTGTTCTGAAAAGATGATCATAGTCAAACAAGCGGAATTCTGCTATGGGTGAAAATCAATTCGGCGTTTAAGCATCAATGAGCTTAGCAGCACCTTCCGCGCCCGCCACGACCAAGTAACGCCGTTGCACATCTTAAAAAATGCCACGGAGATGGTTTATGAGAAAACTTGTCTCAATCTGGGCGGTCTGGCTGTGCATCGGCACGGCATTTGCCGGCGTATCCGATTTCGATGTGCTGGATTTCGGCGCCGTCGCCGACGGCGTCACCGACAACACCCAGGCCTTTCAAAAAGCGTTGAACCGGGCCGCCGAGAAAGGCGGCGTTGTGCACGCGCCTGCGGGGCGGTACCGTTTCGATGGCGTGCTCACCATCCCCCGCAGTGTCGGATTGCAGGGCGTCGCCATCGGCCCCCACAGCCTGTTCTACGACCGCGGCACGGTCTTGATGCCCTGCGCGGGCCGCGACGACGAGACTTCTCCCCCGTTTATCACCATGGAATCCAGCAGCATCCTGCGCGGACTGGGCATCGTCTATCCGGAGCAGCTGCCGCACGATATCCACCCCTATCCGTATTGCATCCAAACCACCGGTCGAATGGCCGGCATCATCGACGTCACCATCGCCAACGCTTATAACGGAATCGATTGCGGTTCGGTTAATAACGAGTCGCATAACCTGCGCGACATCAATATTTGCGCCCTGCGCCGCGGCATCTACATCGACCGCACGACCGATATCGGCCGCATCGAAAATGTGCACCTGCACTCGGTCGCCTGGTGGGACCTTTACTATCCCGAACGGCGGGAAGAAGAAATCAAGGCGATCAACGACTATACTCTCGAGCATCTGGAGGGCTTTATCATCGGCCGCTGCGACTGGGAGTACATGGTCAACTGTTTTGTCATCTGGGCCAAAGTCGGATTCCGCTTCATCGAAACCCCGGTCGATCCGGCCGGGCACGATCCGCAGGCCAATATCCTCATCACTCAGAGCGGCTCGGACATCGGGCCGTTGGCGGTGTTGGTGGAAAAATGCCAATACCACGTCGGCATCGCTTTCGAGAACTGCCAGTTCTTCGACGGCGTCCTCATCGAGAAAGAAAATCAGGGCCCGGTAAAATTCACCAATTGCGTGTTCGTCGGTTGGAGCGAGTTCCTTCACGGCGCCCATCTTGTCAACAAAGGCAGGGGGACGGTGTACCTGACCGCCTGCCATTTCAACGCCAAAAATTGGATCGAATGCAAATGGGAACCAGACATACCTTTCATCCAAATACTCAACGGCGCCCTGCAAATGATGAACTGCCGTTTCATGGATAACGGCAACCCGCCTGATGCGCACATCTATCTGGGAAAAAACGTACGCTCGTCGGTGATCATCGGCAACAGCGTCGAGGGCGGCAAGTTAAAAGTGACCAATAAATCCAAGGGGGAGGTCAAAATTTTGGGGAATGTGCAGGGATGAAGAGGGGATAACATTGGGGATGACCGGGATTGGTTATGAAATAAAAGAAGGAAAAATGAGATGAAAATAGGCAAAGGCGCAATGACGGCGTGGACGCTGATCATCATGGCGATGGTCTCTTACAGTCAAAGCGAAAAAACGGTGACCATCGCCGATCTGGAATGGATGGCCGACAATTTGGCTGTGAGCGTTTTTCGCAACGGTGACGCCATTCCCCAAGCCAAAACTTCTTCCGAATGGCAGAAAGCGGGCCAAAGCGGCGAACCGGCATGGTGCTATTATGAAAATGACGCAACCAACGGCAGATCCTACGGCAAGCTCTACAACTGGTTTGCGGTGAACGATCCCCGCAACCTGGCGCCGAAGGGCTGGCATGTGGCGAGTTTCGCGGAATGGAAAAGTCTGCTCGCTCATTACGGCAGTGACGACCTTGCCGGCGGACCGCTGAAAGAAACGGGCACTAAACATTGGAAGAGTCCAAACACCGGCGCCTCTGATAAAGACGGCTTTCACGCCCTACCCGGCGGGTATCGCGACGGGACGGGGCTTTTCACCCGGTTGGGATATTATGCCACGTTTTGGACTTCGACGGCCTGCAGTCGCAACAAGGCCTGGGGGCGGCATATGAGCCGCGGCGACGCCAAGGTCTATCAAAATTGCATCGGCAAAGAAATGGGATTCTCCGTACGCTGCGTCAGGGATTACGCCGAGCTGGGTGCGACCGTGCCGGAAGGTCTACAATGAGCAGATCCTTTCTGATCGTTTTGTGCTGTTCCCGGCTAGTGCACGCCGGCGCTGAGGATTTCGGCGCTAACGACAATAGAACCATCGACAACAGCCGCGCCTTCCAACTAAAAAAGATTGGAGGAAGAGATGAAAAATGCTATCTTGTCTTGCCTTCCATTCCAGCGGTTCTCTTTTTGCCGGGTCCTATGATGGCGGAGTTTTCCGTTCGTTCGATAACGGAGACCTTTGGACACCCATCAACACCGGCATCACAACCAAGTGGACTCTATCTCTTGTGATCAATGCCGCTGGCCATGTATTCGCCGGGACCTATGACGGCGGCGTATTCCGTTCAACCGATAACGGCGATCATTGGACGCCCCTCAACGAAGGGCTGACGAGCCCTCACATCTGGTCTCTGACCATAAATTCCAGCGGCTATCTTTTTGCCGGAACCGGCGGCGGCGGTGTGTATCGGAACATTCGATCAACGACGGCTGCCAACAAAGAAACCAACAAACAGAATCTATTTTCCTATGAATTAATGCAGAATTATCCCAATCCCTTTAGCCCATTAACCACCATCAGATACACACTGCCTAAAACCGAGTATGTTACTTTAACAATATATAATCTCTCAGGTCAGACGATAGAAACCCTGGTCAGCGAACAGCAAGGCGCGGGCGATCATGACTCCAAATGGACAAGAGAAAGGCATCCCAGTGGAGTATATTTTTATAAACTGCAAGCCGGCGCATTTTCACAAACGAAGAAATTGATCGTGCAATAAATTTTGCATGAGCGCTCTATGTATTACTATAGTTTCACCCGGACTGCCGGGCTATGGTTTCATCAAAGCGTTTGGCACGACTCGACCAAGCCATTTTTCTTTTGAGAAGCAAAACGATTCCGAGACCTTCTTTGCTCAAGCCCCGGCCATGAATCCAGAGCGTTCACTCCTCACCGGCGTCGTGTGCGGGGTTCGTATAGAAGAAATTAAAAATCCGCTGACGCAAAAAATTCGCCAGCTGGGCAAGCTGATCGATGAGCTCGCAAAAGGAAAGACCATGGAAAAAATTCTCCGTCCATGACTCGTTTAAGCATAAAAAACGACAGCGGTCAGAGGAGCTGCGTGCGCGCGCCCGTCATCGAGCTTGGCCGGCTCATCGACTTGTCCCCCCTGGCGTTCATTCGGGAAGTGGTGCAGCATAGCCCTGCCGCACGCCGCCCTCTTTGTGATCGGCATTCTCTTCTTTGAGGCATCGATCGCAATCTCGGTCCTTGTTCGGGTGGCGGTCCGACGGCGCGCCTGCGCAGCATCCCTGGCATTTTCCTAATGCTGGCGCCGATACTGCATATCGATATCGCCAGCAGCGACCTGGATGATCCCAGCCGCGATCTCGAGATGGAGCAGTCCTTCTTTGTCGACATCGACAGCGCGGCCGCTAACCGGTGCGGCCGGCGGCGCCCCTTGCACGCTCCGGCCGATCATCCCACTCTCGGCGAGCCCCCCGCGATCTTTTGTTCCGCCGGCCAGGATGTCGTTGGACCATTTGATCCAGACTTGTTGGACCGCCTGCCTGTGCCCTCGCTCCGCTGAGGCGTAAACAGCCGCTTGAGCAGATAGGCCCGCTTGCAGGGGCTGCTGCTCAGCGCCGCGACTGGAAAAGCAAATTTTTCAGCCGACGAACAAAGGGAGGGGTTGCCTAGCAGCCAAGAAAAAAATCCTCGCAGTCGGCATCCCCTATGACGCGGTCGGTTTCAAGGCTGCAGAATCCCTTCATGCTCTTTTTCGGCGCCGCCGCTCAGCTCGACATCTTTGTCTGACTCTTCGTTGCGGTGCTCATGGGCTATGACCCACAGGAGGCCGCCTCGATCGGCATCATCGGCTCCACCATGGTCGGGCAGAACTTCCTCCGCGCCCCACCAGCGCCAATGTGGCGGGTCAGCTCGGCTCCATCGTCGCCGAGGGACTGCTCCTCTCCCTGGTTCCCCTGTTCATGAAATAGAAAGTAAAATATAATGAATCGAGGAATCGATGCGGCTTTAAAGATCATGGGGCTCGGATTGGGCGGGGTATTAAGCCTACTGATCCTCTTCGATTTCGTCACGCGGCTGATGATCTTGATCGCCAGCAAGCTGCCCCCCGTGAAAGAAAAATAGTCCGGCGATTTGGTGTTGAAATGGGCGTGGTTTCCAGGCCAGGAGGATGATCCAATTCGCGTAGGGAAAGACTCCCCGGGCGGGCTGTGATTAAATTCTTATCCAACTGATAGGTATCAAGTTGTTGGCGTTTTCATTCCATTTTTTATCAGTCACCCAATTTTTCGGAGCAATAACCACTTTTTCCGGATTTGTATTCAGCCACGCGGGCCACCAAGCAAAAGTGCTGTTGGCAATAATAAAATTCTTGCAAAGAGTCATTAAATGGAACTTTTCGATATAACGTTCGCCATGATAATCGGCCGTCACAAAAAACACATGTTCCGTCAGATTCAAATTTTCTCGGCCCCAATCGATATCATCGGCAAAAACAAAAAAGAATGGATCTTTTATCCTTTCTTTCATTAAACCAATCGCTTGTTGAAAATAGCTCAAAGGCAAGACTCCAAAAAAATCGACATTTTTTTGTATAGAGATATAGTCGCTTCTTCTAATAGCAATGCAAACCGATTGACAGCGATCAATTTTTTCCGCCAATTCTTGGCCTTTGTTGGACAAATCGGGGAAACAAGAAAATTCTTTACGAATGATATCCTGACAGTCTTCAAAATATCGATAGGACTGCCAAAATCCATCCAAATAAACATTAGCCGATTGATTAAAGATTTCCTTATCAAAATAAAAATATTCCTTTTCTGTAAAAACGCTGTTCGGCAGCAATATTTCTCTCAACTTAATCAGAAACTTGGAGAAAAGAAAAGCCGCATTTTTCCCCGGTCCGGAAAATCGCGAGAGAAAGGTACAACTTGCTTGAATGCCCAATAAATCCAAATCAAAAGTTCTAAAAACATAGTCTCTCATCGGCAGCCGATGATGAAGAGTAGTCAAATCCAATTTGACTTTTGTATTTTTCTTAACAGCCAACGCTCTGGCGGCGGCATATTGGAACATTTGATTGCCTAACCCCCCAGACAGCTTGACGGTGATCATAATCAATTAATCCTTTTTCCATTAAAACTGTAAACCGAAACTGAACATCCAATGATTGTTTTGACTGAAGATTGGCAATACGATGCAAAACAAAAAGCTGCCGATGTTTTATGGGGTCCGCTCAATATAGTGTCTATGCGCTTCACCCAGCCTAACCATTCACTTTGCATTAGCGATAGAAATTTAGATTTTGCTTGGCGTCAAAAAAACGAGTGGATGATATTCCGTCCAGCGCCTGTACCCAACCATTTGTCCATCTTCAAATCGCCAGACCATTATCCAGTCCCCTGCTCATTTTTTTACCTTGCGCTAAATTAGTCGATCAGTCTCTGCCAATCAAGCAAAATTTCCTTGCTGAATAAGGATTAACATGGCCAATTCTTATGCTTCGCGGCAGGCACTCTACAAAGAACTTGATTACGCATCTCTAATAAACTATATTGAAGCAGATAAGGGTGCAGCCGGTTAGCAGATCAGAAGGATGACCAAAGTACAGATCGCCCAACCAGCGCACGCACACCAGGCCGTAGAATAGATGTCGGCCAGAATTACCGGCGATGGGTACGCCGCTACTTTCCTCTCTTCGATCATAGATATAAATGTAATACTTTAAACAAGAAAAGTAAGCAATAGGATCAGATTGTCCATAATCGCTGGGGTGATCCTTTCCCGGGCGTTCCGGAAAAAGAGGAGACAGAACCATGCCGGAGCATCATGTTTTTTCGTTAAAATTTGCTAAGGTTTATCCGCTGTATGTTGCCAAAGCGGAACGTAAAAATCGCACAAAAGAGGAAGTGGATCAGATCATTTTCTGGCTGACGGGTTATGACCAGACCGGGCTGCAGCAGCAAATCGACCGGGAAAACGATCTCGAAACCTTCTTCGCTCAAGCCCCTGCCATGAATCCGAATCGTTCGCGCATCACGGGAGTCGTTTGCGGTGTTCGGGTAGAAGAAATCAAAGACCCTCTGATGCAAAACATCCGCCAGTTGGACAAACTGATCGATGAGCTCGCGAAGGGAAAGGCCATGGAAAAAATTCTGCGTTGACAGCTTGTTGGATGGTAGCGGGCGACAGCAACCAGAGGATCTGCGTGCGCGCACAACGCGGCCGCGGCATTTTCATGCTGTTTGAACGGCTTACTGCAACCGACTGCAGCGGATGGTCCGCTGCAAGGCTCAGCGCTTAACCAGGTCGGCACCAAGAGGTGTCTATGAAACAACTAGGCAACCCGCAACAAACCAGGTCCGCCTGACTGATCGTCGGCCGTCTGCTGATCGCTGTCGTGTTTGTTGTCCGGGCCTGTTACAACTTTTTAGTCACGCTGCGCGCGCCCGTCATCGAGCTTGGCCGGCTCATCGACTTGTCTCCGCTGGCGTTCGTCTGGGAAATCGCACGCAGCATAGCCTTGCCGCACGCCGCCATCTTTGTGATCGGCATTCTGCTCATTGAGGCAGCGGTCGCAGTCTCGGTCCTTCTTTACGTGACGGTCCGACGGCGCGCCTACGCAGCATCCCTTGCATTTTTCCTAATGCTGGCGCCACTCATTGGATGGTATGCTTTGTCGAATCTGATCTGGGCTCTGCCTGCACTCGTACTGTTCTATTATGACAGACCAAAGCCGGACACGCATGCTGCCTGACCAAACGGCCCAGCCAACGCGGCGCACGAGCCGATGCACAAGGTAAGCGCCACTCCAAACAGATAGCTCAAAAGGATATGCTATGAACGCACCGCAGGATCGTACAGATACTCTTCGCCGCTATCAAGAAGGTCCGCAACACCTCGAACAGGTTATCTTGGGGTTAACGGATGCCGACCTGGACGCCAAGCCTTCCCAGGGCGGGTGGACCATTCGGCAGATCGTCCATCATATCGAACGGATTCGTGCTATTCTGCTCGAACGGGGCAGCGCCTAACCACGCCGTTGCCGCCGGCGGCCAGCCAGAGCCGGCGGCGCAAAATGGATTGGTCTACGCCCGCCAAGCTGTCCACTCGGGAATCGTATTCACTGCGCGCAGCAGAACAGCCAAACGTCAGCAACACAATAGGAGAAGCAGGCGGGTATATGAAAAAGATAACCGCATTCGTCGGCAGTGCTCGCAAACAGCACACTCACCATGCCGTTCTGCAACTTTTCACCAACCTGCAGGCGTTGGGCGCCATCGAGTGCGAGATCGTCGCGCTAAGCGATTATGATCTCGGGACTTGCAGGGGCTGTAAACTGTGCTTCGATAAAGGCGAGGCGCTCTGTCCCCTCAAAGACGACAGGGACGCGCTCCTCGCAAAAATCATGGCTTCGGATGGAGTCGTCTTTGCATCCCCGAACTATTCGTTCCAGGTCTCTGCAATCATGAAAATTTTTCTCGACAGGCTCGGCTTTGTCTTTCATCGCCCACGCTTCTTCGGTAAAACCTATACCAGCATCGTCGTCCAAGGCATCTACCGCGGCGACCAGATAGTCAAGTACCTAGATTTTGTCGGCTATGCCCTAGGTTTTAACACCGTCAAAGGCAGTTGCATCCGCTCTCTTGAACCAATGACGGAGAAGCAAAAACTGAAAACAGACAAGATACTTGCGAATCAGAGCAAGCGGTTCTACTACAGGCTGATGAAGCCGGCTTTTCCGGTGCCGTCTTTGATGGATCTGATGATGTTCAGGATGAGCCGGACGAGCATCAGGCTGATGCTCCAAGGCAATCCTGATCACACTTACTATAAAGAGAAGGGATGGTTTGAATCCGAATTTTACTATCCCGTTCATTTGGGAGTATTCAAGAAAACAGCGGGCCGGGTCTTCGATTCGATAGCAGCCATCGTGGTAAGGCGTCGATGACAAGCTGTTCATGCTCCTGACAGCTTATTAAAAAGCTATTGACTGCAAAATCTTGGCGCACTGGCTGTTTTTGTTTGTTTACCGATCGGAGCGTTAACCAAAGGCCGCTCTATCATCTGACATCAACCGCCGCTGCCCTGGTTGCGCTTTTCGGCAACCGCTCCTGATCTACGATGGCGGCAGCAAGGATTTGTCATGCGTGAAAAAACACGAAATGTTTTCTTTGTCTTCCTGGGCGTAATGGGACTCTTGCTAAACAGACAGTACTCCGGGCTTTACCAGGATATGGCTGCATGCTACGCTGGCAACATCTGCGCTTCTTTCGCCCTCTATTTCGTGCTCTCGAATCTCTCTTTTCAAATCAAAGGCGGAAGGCTATGGACTGCCGGTATGGCTCTCGCGGTTGTAGAACTCTTTGAGGTCACAAACGGATTCGGCATCATGACAAACACGTTTGATCAAACGGACTTGTTCGCGAATGCCGTAGGAGTTGCGCTCGCCTTGCTGATCGACACAGCGGCAAGCGAGGCTAGCCGTCGCAGATCGAATGATGGTTGAAGCATGAGCTTGAGAATAGGTAGAATCCGCCGCCGCGCGAGGTTCCGCAAGAGTTCACCCCGGCCGGTGTTCCTTAGGTGGTTTAGATATTATTAATCCTATCCTATCTAAGCATCTTGAGCAGATAGACATGCTCCAGCGTCAGCAGTTTAGCCCGTTGCTCGTTGGTCACTCCCGAGCCGTGGCCGCCTTCGGTGTTCTCGAAATAGTAAAAGGGGTGACCCTGCGCCTCCATTTTGGCCGCCATCTTGCGCGCATGGCCGGGATGCACTCTGTCGTCGCGAGTGGTCGTGGTAAAAAGCACTCGAGGATATCTCTTGCCGGCAGCGAGGTTGTGGTAGGGGGAGTATTTGCTGATAAAAGCCCACTCCTCCGGTAAATCGGGATTGCCGTACTCTCCCATCCAACTGGCGCCCGCTAAAAGCTTGTTGTAGCGTTTCATATCGAGCAGAGGCACGGAACAGATCACGGCATTAAACAGCTCAGGCCGCTGTGTAAGCATCACTCCGACCAGCAGACCGCCGTTACTGCCGCCCTCGATGCCGAGATGTCGGGGTGAAGTGATTTTACGCCGAACCAGATCCTCGGCGACTGCGGCAAAATCATCATAGGCGCGCTGCCGGTTTTCTTTCAGCGCAGCCTGATGCCACTTGGGGCCGAACTCGCCGCCGCCGCGGATGTTTGCCACTGCATAGATCCCGCCTTTTTCCAGCCAGGCCACGCCGCGAACGGCTGAGTAACCGGGCTGCATGGCGATTTCAAATCCGCCATAACCGTAGAGCAGGGTTGGATGGGCGCCGTTCGGTTTAGCTTTTTTCGAACGGACGACAAAATACGGGATTTTCGTGCCGTCCTTGGAGGCCGCTTCATATTGCTCAACCAGCAACTCCTTGCTGTTGAAATAGTGAGGCAGACTCTTCACCTTTGCGATCTTTTTGCCATTGGCAGAGACATAATAGAGAGCGGTAGGGGCCAGGTAATTTGTAAAGGTGAAAAAGTATTGGTCGGAGAAGTCGTCCGTGGCCGCCAGGCCGATGGCGCCATAGTCAGGGGCGGCGACTTTTTCGCTCACCCACTGACCATCCTGCAAGGTGTAACGGAACAATTCGCTCACCACATTGGTCAGTTTCAAGAGGAGCAAAGCGTTCTTAGTTGTCGTACAGCCGGCCAGGCTCGAGCGCTCGCTGGGCGTAAAAACGACCGAAAAGGTGCGGTCGCCCATCAGGAACTGGTCGTAATCGATGCTGATAAGGCTGCCCTGCTTGTAGGCATTCCCGCCTGTGTTCCAGTCCGATTTCAACTCCACCAGCATCTGGTTTTTAAAAAATCCATCGAATTGGGCATCATCGGGAATGTCAAGTTTGATCAGTTTGTCGCCCTCGAGGACAAAAAAGTTGGAGGTATAAAAGGTGATTTTTCGGAAAACTACAAGGTACTGGCGTTCCGGCGTGTGGATAGCGTCGGCATAGACGCCCATGTCGCTCTCCTGGCCGGTATACAGGGTACGAGCGCCGCTCAGGGGCGTGCCGCGGCGCCAGATTTTGACTATCCGGGGATAACCCGAGGTCGTCAAGGAGCCGGGACCGAAATCGCTGCCGATGAGCAGCGTATTCCGGTCGATCCAGGAGATGTTGCTCTTGGCCTTCGGCAGGAAAAATCCCTCTTTGACGAATTTTTTTTTCACCAGGTCGAATTCACGAATTTCAACCGCATCGCTGCCGCCGCGGGAGAGGTGAAGCAGGCAAAGATCAAAGGTCGGATAAAGGTAATCAGCGCCTTTGAAAGCCCACTGTTCTCCTTCTTTCTGGCTCAGATCATCCAAGTCGAGCACGGTCTCCCATTCCGGCGCGGGGTTGAAATAATCCGCTAAAAGGGTGCGGCGCCACAGGCCGCGCAGATTCTTTTCATCCTGCCAGAAATTATAAATATACTCGCCGACCAATGAAGGAAAAGCAATCCGCTCTTGGGAGTTGAGCACAGCCAAAATCCGCTTGTAGAGCGGTGCATAGTCGGGGTGCTGCTGCAGCTCGGCGACCGTGGTTGCGTTTTTAGCTTTTACCCACTCCAGCGCCCTCTCCCCCTCGACCTCTTCGAGCCAAAGAAAGGGATCGTCCTCCTGCTGGCCGATAAGCGTGGATGGACAAAAAAATAAAGAAGTAGATAATAGGGTCAGGCAAAGGAATCGTTTCATGGCTGGCTCCTGTTGAAAGTGAAGAGGAATCCAGATTCTCTTGCCAGCCGTGCATTCGACAAGGGTCGCAGAATGGGCGGCAGGGCAAGCGGACCGGAATGAAAATGCTCCTTGTGAAAACGATGATTTTTCATTTCAAAACGCGACTCCATCGATGTCGGCGTCACGCCTAATGGATTAATATAGCTTTTTGCACAAAGGGGTGCAACAGCTTTATCAGCGGACAGATCTTTTTATGCGAGTTTAATGGGGAAGGGTTCAAAGTGCTTCGATCAAAAGACGCTCAGGAATAACGCGGGATAAATGATGGAGCCGATTCCTCGGGGATCAGGGTGCAGAGCGCGCTGTTCCGAGTGCGACTCATTTGACGAGAACCAGTTTGATCCATTGTTCAAACGTTCCGGCCCGCATCCATCAGGTGGATGCCGATGTTGCCCTTGCCGGAAACCCAGATGCCGTAAGTGCAGCTGTGGACGATGAGGCCGCGCAGCACCACGCCTTTGTTCAAAACAAATCCAGTGAAGCCCGATTGTCCCAGCAGCGTGCCGTCTGTTTCAATGCCCGGCCGCATACCGCCGCCTTCTCGCGCCACCCGGCCGTCGATGGTCTTGCCCGCCGGAACATCGTATGAGGAAGATGGCTTGATCACCCAGACGCCGTTGGCCCCATCATTATTCCCAGGAATCCGCTAACACAGATGCTGCCGAACAAATGGCCTGCACCCAACACCGCCTAACAGGCATCACGCGTTGATTGCTCGTCGACAAGAACAGCTGCCTTCGTACCCACTACATTGACAGGTTCCGGGATGCCGTCTAGCCCATACGCCCTTCTCAGCGAATCAACAGCATCTTGCGCCAGGCACTCCCTGAACCCGACTTAATTTGATAGAGATATATTCCACTGGCCAGCCCGGCGGCTTCGAAACGCACCTTATGCTCTCCGGCCAACTGGAGGCCGTCCACCAGGCAGGCGATCTCTTTGCCGCTGATATCATAAACAGCCAGCCGCACGGCTCCTGATGCAGGAAGGCTATAAACGATCCAGGTGCCGGGATTGAATGGGTTGGGATAATTCTGCTCCAGGCTGAACGCTTCCGGCAGCGCTGTTTTTTCCACGTCAGTGGACCCGCTGATCTGCAGATGCCATGGAAAGGACCAGAGACTCTTGTGCCCGGCATGGCTCGCCTGCACCCTCCAATACACTTCGTCCAGACCCGGGAACGGACCCGCAAGACAGGAGGGCTGTTGGACCAGGGTGTCGCAGACCAACGCGCGAAAGGCAGGATCTCCGGCGATCTGCACGCGATACTTTTCCGCTCCAGAGCAGAGTCGCCATTGCAGATCCAGAATCCCTTGATTTTGAACGGCATCGTTGGCAGGCGACAGGTGCTTGGGCGTGAACAGCATATTTGCTCGCGGCTTGCCGGTCCGCAGGATCGAGCCGCCGCCGCCGACAGACCAGCCGAAAAGCGAATCGCCTGCTCCGACAAAGAATAAAATGCCATTGGTCGCGGTCTCCCCATTGGATTTGAACAAAGGATCGTCCAGCCAGCTGGCGCCGCCGTCAACCGTCTTGCGGATGGCGTTGCCGCTATACCATCCGTGCGCCGAATCCACAAAGGCGATGCTTTTGTTTGACTCAAAATTTATCCAGCGTTTCCAGGTTATGCCGCCATCCAGGCTCGAGCATATGGTATTATAAGACTGGGCTGTCCAGATGGTATGCTCATCGACGACTGATATGGCCTCCATGGCCTGGGGAGAACCGGTCAACAGGCTCCACTGATCCCCGCCATCTTCGGTGCGATAAATGCCCGAAATACCGGTCGCCCAGCCCAATGCCGGTGTGAAGAACCTGATGGCCATGACCGAGGTTGCCGCTGCATCCGATTTCAGCCAGGTGGCGCCGCCGTCCCAGGTGCGGAACAAGCCTTCGTAACCGCCGATCCATCCGGATTGCGGACCGGCGAAAAAGATCGCATAAAGATTTCCAGTCCCAAGAGCCGGCTGCGATTGCCAGGACTTACCGGCATCTGTGCTATGCAGCACGGTTCCGTCATCGCCGGCAATCCAGCCATGGTCCGGATCGGCAAAATGGATGGCTTGCAAACGCGAACTGGTCGGGCTCGTTTGTTTTTGCCAGGACCTGCCGCCGTCATTGGAGGACAGGATGAGTCCGGAATCGCCCACTGCCCACCCGGTCCGGGCATCGGCAAACCACACCGCTCTCAGAGAGGTTGCGGTGCCGCTGGTCATGGGCAGCCATTCAGGTCGCGGCGCCTGTGTTGTGAAAGCAAATCTCAAGGACCATGGGCTGCTGCCTGCGGCATTGACAGCGCAGACCCGCCAATAAAAGCGGGTTTCCTGCGCCAGGTTGTATAATTGACAGGTGGTGTCCGACAGGGCGCTGTCCAGCAACATCGAGGCAAACGTGAAATCCGTGGAAACTTGCAGTCTATAGGTGTCCGTCTCCCTGGTCGAACTCCAACTTAACAGAGGAGAGAGCGGCGCATCGTTCGTTTCATCGACAGGCTGCCAGAGTCGGGGCTGAGGCGGTTTATAAAGTTGCCGGGTTTTAAAAGCAAAAACGTCCGACCATGGAGAGAATCCAATGTTGTTATGGCCGCGCACCCGCCAATAAAAAACGGCGTTGAACGCGAGATTTTCCAGCTTTAATGAGTCAACCGTGATCGTGCTTATATCAAAAAGTGGATTCATGAAAGTGGCATCCATGGCCACCTGCACGTGGTAGCTCTCGGCGCGATCGGCCCAAAGCCATGCCAGCGTCAACGTCAAGGGCTGATAGGTGGCTCCGTCAAACGGCTGGTAGAGCATGGGTTTTTCCGGCGCCAGAACGTGAGCAGAGGAGGTGGTAAATTGCCAGGTTTCCGACCAGACGCCCGGACCGACGTCATTGACAGCGCGCACATGCCAAAAATAGATCGTATTAAGCCTCAGAGATCCCAGACTTTTTTCAGTGCTGGTGAGACCGCTCTCATCGGTCAATAAAGCGCTGAATGCCGCGTCGGAAGCCAATTGCAGATGATAGCTGTCGGCTCCGGGTACAGCCAGCCAGGACAGCTGCACGGCATCGACTGCGGTCTGGCTCTGGTCGGCCGGACCCGCGAGTTCCGGCGCCCTGAGTGTCGCCAGCGGCACATCCACTCGAATTTCCCGGGACCAGGCTGACCGGCCTGCGTTATTGTAAGCGGCCACCCGATACCAGTGGGAAACACCCGGGATTGCATTTTTATCTTCAAACCGGTTGGCATTGGCCGAAAGCGAATCGTACAGGCGAAATCTTCCCGCAATGCTGTCGCTGCGAAAAATATAATAACCGACCTCGTTGTCCGATCGATCCTGCCAGTTCAAGACAACCCGGTCTTTTGCCATATCGACCAGCCTCAACTGCGTCGGGTACAAGGGAATGCCTCCCTGACCGGCATACTCGATAATCGATATGCCATTGATGGCGAAGCCGTGGTCGACATCGGCATAGGCTAAATTGCTGGGAGGCAGTTCCATGGGCGTTTTTTCCATTCGCCAGTTCAAGCCGCCGTCGTCGGAGACGAGCAGCCCATTAGAGCCGTCTCCGCCGTAGGCGGCGATTCGGACCTGGTGCGGACTCAGCACCGCCAGATCCTGCAAGGTTCCGTTCATATCCTCATAGCAGACTGTCCAGGTTATGCCGCCATCGCTGCTCCTATAAACCGATTTTTCGCCGAGAATGTAGCCGTTGCGCAGGTCGCTGAAACGAACCATCTTGAACTTCATGGGCGATGGCACATTCATGAGGATCCAGTTCTCACCGCCATTGCTGGTGCGGTAGGCTAATTGCTCATCAGGCGCTTTGGAGCCGACGATCCAGCCATTTTTTTCGTCGATGAAATGGATACTGTGAAATTTAATGCCTTCAAAATACGAACGGTCGGGAATCGGTTGCTCGATCCAGGATTGGCCGCCGTCTGTGGTTTTCATGATATGATCGCCGATGGCCCAGCCGGTTTTAGCGCTGGCGAAATGGATGTCAGAAAAGGTGCGATAGCTGTGGGTATAGGCGACTCGCCACGAAAGACCGCCGTCCTCACTGACGGACAGCTCTTTATCTCCGCAAATCCAGCCGGTTTGGCTATCGACAAAAAAGAGGCGGGATTTGTATTTTTGCACCGTGGTATTCACCAATTGCCAGGACCGGCCGCCGTCTTCACTCCGGCAGATCCCTTCCGTCGCCACCAGCCATGCCAATTCTCCGTCGTTGAAGCAGGGCGAGCTGAAACCGGTTGCTTCCACCTGCCGGACGCAGGACTGCCAGGAGGTGCCGTCATCGACAGTCTTCTGTATCTTGCCATCATTCCCTACCACATATCCGGCTCCGGCGGGGAAAGAGCCGCCATGCAGAAACCTTTCGTCGCTTACCTTTGTCCATGTTGTTCCGCCGTCCTCAGTGCGCCAGATGCCGCCGCCATTGTGAATAGCCCAGCCCAGTTTTGCGGTGCGGAAAAACAGGCGGAACGAACTGCCGCCGCCGAGCTGGGCGGTCTGGGTCCAATTGTCGCCGCCATCTGAGGTCAGGATGACCGTACCGGAGCTGCCGATGGCGACGCCCCTGAGCCGGTCGAAAAAGTACACATCATGATAGGAATAAATCATGGGCAGGTTCCAGAGGCCTTGCCATGATCTCCCGCCGTCTGTGGTTTTGTGCACACCGCCGAATCCGGCCCAGAAACCCACCTGACTATCGACGAAAAACAGGCCGTTTACCCAATAGGGATCCGGCATTTTATAGACTTGCCAGGTCAATCCTCCGTCTGTCGTATAGTGGATTAAAGAACCGCTGCCCATCCAGCCGATCTTTTCGTCGATAAAAATTATCCTTTTTGCCCCGGACGGTGCGGTTGTCAGCTTTTGCCAGGATTTTCCGCTGTCCGTGGATTTGAGCACGACATTCTCTCCGGCAATATAACCCACTCCTTTGCTGGGGAAAGAGATATCATTTAAAGAACTATTTTCGCCGCTGGGCTGGATGGTCCAGTTCTGACCACCATCGATCGTATGCAGGATCATGCCGCCGCCGCCGACCGCCCATCCTTCGAGATCATTGATAAAGTCGACGTCTGAGAGGTTATTCCCCTGCGGAAGCGGATTGCGCCAGACCCACTCATCCTGAGCGACAACAGCCTGAAGAATGGGAATCAACAAGACCACAGTGACCAGCTTGCTGTACTGTTTTTTCATGGGACCGTTTCCCTCCAATCAAGGCGATATTTCAGGGCTCATTTATCATTAATTATAGGGATTGGCATGCTGCAAACTGTGGATTAAATCGCAAAGGGATTCGATATCCAGACTTTGAGGCCGGCAGCCGGGTGCAAGGTTTTACTGTGCAAGTGGTATAAAAGGCATTCCGAAACCTGTCCAGGACCGGCATGACCTCTGGATTACTACTCTTGCCGATGGCGGGGTTTATGGCGGCCACCTCTTCCGCAAGGATTACGTCTGCACGACAGGTTCGCTCCAAATTCAGCACGAGAGGGAAGCCGGCAGATCACCGAATTCTGAAGTTGAGCCTCGGGACTGGAAGTGTTTTTACAGGGCGATGCATAACATGGCTGCATCGCTCTCCAAGGGGGTAGTGGCCGGATTCGCTGCCTGGCTTGTAGGGGGGAATTTCAGGTACTGCCCTTGGATGCATGCAAGGAACACAAGGTTACAGCCGCGTGGGGGCGTGTGGAGTAAAGCAGGCGGCACAAAGGTCGCTGTGTATTTACCCCTCCGTGTAATATAGTCATCGGATAGAGGTCAGGCAAGGACTTTTTTTGCAACAGCTGACGCCCATGCATGGTGGTTCAACCCGATCGCCCGCGGAGTTCTCTCAGCAGAACCATAAAGCCGGGCCTTCGCCCGGCAAGCTGTAAAAAATAAGACGCTTTTATATTCATCCAGACAAAACACCTACTATTCACCCCCACCAACCTCATATGGGCGGCAGTTGCTGGAGTGCAATCAGAATAGTCAGCCAAGAAAGAACGACGGCGCCGGAATCGCCGGCGCGGTTGAAAATCCCTTTTGTATTATTCGCTTGATTGTTGTCGTCGATCTTTGTAACATACTTTAAACTTGCAGCTAATTCTCTGAAAGGGCGGGCGAGAAGAAGAGCGCAGTCGAGTTCATGCAGTGAGCTGGATTGCGCTTTTTGATTTAGCGGGGCATAGAATTTAGCATCAGGTCTGCAAAATAGTGGTCTAACAATCAGGATATTTGAAATAGATGATCCCTCTTCAAACACGTAAAGGAAGAATCTTATGAAGCGTTTATTTACCGCCTTGATGCTTCTCTTTGCCTTTTGCGTTTTTGCCGAGGCAAAAGAAGATGCTTCACAGCGTAATGTCTCTCTTACCCTCTCTCCTTTTCGACTCTTGAACCCAGAACTGTATCTAAGCGGTGAGCTGCGATTGTCCCCCAAAATGAGCGCGGCAGTCATGCTGGGCGCAGGGAGGGTAACCGATGAAGGCAAGACCGGCACTATCTGGGAAGGTGGCGGACAGTTGCGTTACTCTCTTATCGGTTCCTTCGCCCATGGCATTATGATAGGAGCGGATATCGGATATGTCGATATCGATACTCAGATCGAACACCCGATAGCCTATCTCGTCGGCGCACATGCAGGAGGTTTCCTGGGCTATAAATTTTCGCTGGAGGCCGGTTTCACCGCGGAACTGCAGATTGGACCGATTTATCTGTGGGGGGAAACCGCCAGCACATCCGAATTGCAGACCTTGCTGGCCTTCAATGTCGGTTGGTCGTTTTGATAAGTGGCAGTATTCGTGTATAACAGCCACCCCCTGTTCGACCGGGGAATCCTTCCTCAGCGGAACCCTGTGCACGTCCGTTTTGCCGGAGGTGCAAGGTCCAGACAAACGATCAGATGAACTCTTTCTCGTCCAGCCAGATCTGGGCAAAGGTGAACTGCGGGCCCCGGCAGACAACGAGCGGCGGCCGTGTTCATGGGGTATGGCAGAGATAGTTCGTGGTCGCTGCAGGCGATGTAATAAAGCTCATCGCAAAAGTAGCCGTAGCGGCCGTGAAAGACCACATTCAAGGCCAGCTTGAGCCCCGCCATACACCATACCCCCCAGGCTTTGCTCCGGAAGAGATGCCCTGGGCGATCAGGGAGAGCTTTGGGTCTGGGGCGTTGATTATTATCTGATTTCAATTTTCCCAACCGGATACCAGCCGCCATCCGCTTTACCTTCGATTGCAAGATTTGCTTTAGGTATCATTGACTGATTGTCGATAATGCTGATTTGCAGCTGATAAACGCCTTCAGGCGTTCGCATGTGAAACAAATACGGCATTATCATATACATTATCTCCCGGCAGCCGCCCGATAATATCAGCATCAGTGATCATAACTGTTGTTCTTCTTTATTCGGCAAGTCTGAGGGCCACCATTCTTTTGGAACTGCTGATGACTTGGCGTTAAAGGATGATATATGCCATTTCAGTGATTTTTTCATAGTATTTTTGCGATAGTTTGCAACTGTACAAATCATGATTATAAATCCTCTATCCTCGTTCCGCCTATTGATTCATTTCCAAAAAACCACTGTGTTATTCATTTCAGGCGCAGTGACCGGATGATAGATCTTTTCCCCATCGGCGAGCTCGGCCTGGAGATAATATTCAACGCAGCCTTCAGCGGGCTCCGGAACGGTGACGCGGTAAGCATGGCGGGCGGTATGGACGGCGGTCATTTTTCTAAATCTTCCCTTGCCTAACGGTCGCCAAAACAGATTGACTTGTCTGATTGCCGGCGAGGATAAAACGAACGGCCTTATCTCCATCGGTTCGCCCGAGTTCCATTGAGTACAAACCGATGAAACGAATATGCGCGGTGGACCGTTATAGGTGGTTCTGATGGCGGTCTCCGCCGGCAACGATGAACCCAGAATCCTGGCGATCGTGGAATCGTGTGCGCACACGATTCTCTTCCTGTTGCCGCTTTCAAGACTGGAAAGGGTGCCCACTTCGCCCGTGGACCGCGCGCAAGCAACAAAAGCGGAGATCATTTCCTCCCATGACCTTGATAGGGTTGTTCGAAGCGGCAGGGCCTGGTTCCTGACAAACAGCAATTTCTTTTCGGACTCTTGAATAGAGCGGGCTTGCCTCATGATGGAATCCAAGCGGGCCGAAAAAATCCAGGTTCTGACGCGCAGCCGGGTCGCCTGAAGATAGTTGAGCCAGTAATCAAATCTGGAAAGACGGCCGGTTCCAGTGATCTCTTTACGCAGGGCTGTCAATTCATCGAGCGGGGCGAAAAGATCCTGAATGTCCTGATCGGTGGTTTTAGCGCCATTGTCGATCAACTGATTGATCGAGATATGGCAGCCTTCAAGTTTCTGCATGACCCTTCCCGCTCTGGCGCCCGCCTCGCCGCCAAAGGTCCCCCTTCCCCAGTTTTCCCAAAACAACTCCATATCAGCGGCAACAGCGGCGTCTTCAACATCTAAATGGCCCGGTTGGCCAACAACCCATCCTGCCTGCGAAAGAGCGGTTATGTTGGGTGCGATGGAAGCAGTGCGCCAGTGAATGGCCATCATGCCCTCGCATCCGTAACGGAAAGCGTCCGATGAATTGGTGAACAGGCGTTCCGACCAGAGTTGAAGGTCCCAGGCGGTGCAGCAATGAGCGCCGGCTGTGCCATCGTCCTCCGCCCATCCAATGACCCATCGGGATCTTTCCGGCATCTCACCATAGTATTTTTCGACCGGATCCCTTCCCAGATTGGTGTTAATCGAGGAAATGGCCCAGCTCTTCGGTGTGTAACGGTGCGTCCACAAGGGATCTTTTACGGTTCCCAGGCGCCATCCGCTGGTGGCAAAAGAAAAGGGCACGCTCATGATCCGGGCGACTGAATCAATCAGCGAAATATCCCGCTGTACGTTGCCTTCGGTGGTGATCTCCCAGCCGCGTCGGGTTCCGGGCTCTGACACAAACCATATTTCCGGCAACCACAGCCAGAAAACATCCACGGGTGTTTTTCTCATGATGCGCAGAAACGTCCCTTCATAGAGTTTGCCGATCACCCGGGGATCATCAGGATTCATGCCTTTTGCCTTCAACCTGGATGCGAGCATTTTGGGAATGCCCAGCGGAAGTTCGGTCCCTACGCAGGTCTGAATGCCCAGTCCAGCGGCCTTTTCGAAAACTTCTTTCTGCAAATCGCCATAGCGGTTGAACATGGCTGTCGCTTCAGCTTCATCGCTGGGCCAATCCAGGCAATCGAGCATGAAATCCGGACCATAGTCGTCGTTTTCGAAAAGAAAGCCGGCGCCGGATGCATATTCACGGGTGGGAAATGGTTTGACCTCCCATCCCCTTCGGGTGGTCACTACTCCGGCCTCATATCCAGACCTGACATTTCCCTGGTCATCCACATCTTCCGGCAACCCTATCCAGACGTTGGCCTCAGGGCCGGCCGATGGATTCCAGCTCGGATAAGTATGAAAACCGATGAAATTAAACCTCAACTTGGCCATCTGCGACAAAACCGCTTGATAGTCGTTCAGGTTCCACCAATCAGGTCCTACGTTGAAATCGTGGAAAGGCTGCAAACCTCTTTTGCTGAACCTGGGTTTCCCCATTTCGTTCACTTCAATCGCTTCCAGATCGCACTTTTCATCCGGCAGGACGTCCCCATCGATATGGTACCGAATGCCGGTGCGTTCGAGGAAACGATAAGTTGCGTAAAGGGCGCCCGGGCCGTCTCCGCCGACAATGACGAACAGCCGCCGGTCCGGCTCCCGGTAGCTTCTGATCAGGTATTCCTCCGGTTTCAGACCGTCCGCCAAATCATCCTCGTCCGGCCATCCGTGAAAAATCCTTGCATTTTTGCTCCCCACTGCCAGGCAATACTCGCATCGGCCAGGGATGGTGTCGCTTTGGCTGATCTCAGCCAAGATCCCAGACCGGAGAAAGAGATAGCGCTGGAGTTCCTTTGCCGAGAACTTTTCCAGGGATGAAGCAGTACGGGAGTAGACAACCTTAATTCTTTCAGAGGGTCTGCATTGAAATACCGCCGCAGCAGCCACGAGGGACAGGATCAGCCCCGCAGGGAAAAATGCTTTTTTCATTATTCGAAATACCCCGACTGAGATAAAATTGGTTGGTGCTGGGGAGCCGCCCATCAAGGAAATCATCCTCTATCAAGCGCCTGATGCGCAGCCATTTCCTCCTTCACAAAGCGCCAAGCCGTAATCCAGCCCCTCATCACCTGTTATTTGCGGGTAAATTAGCCAATCGGTCTCTGACAATCAAGCGCAATTTCTAAAAAGCGTATAAAGGCAATCTCGCGGTGGAATCAACTTGCGCAGAAATCAAGTAAGATCTGTTTCACTGCAACCTTCCGTAAAATCAACGTCATCCTATTTATTGCGCAAAATGGTTCGAACATAAATTGAATTACATACTTTTGAACCCAGCGCGCAGAGGCTTTTTCGTCAAAACAGAGGATTGAGAATACACTAACGCCAGAAACAGGCTTTTCGGCGACGAAAGCATCATTAAAATAAAAGGCGTCGTCCAATCGATTCGCCGTGGCGCTCAGTTCCGGCAGGGCACAGTCGAAAAACATAAAAAAAAGCAAGACCTGATTGTCGGCGCAGAACAACGAAATTGAAAAAATATTACGGAGGCCGGCCGGCTGACGCCATCATTCTTTGTTGTTCATTTGCCGCCGTCGATGCACGCTTCGTCGGCGCGCTGGATGACAACCGCGAAGAAAGAAAAATTTGGCAATTTGGGACAATTGCATTATATTGCTGGACGGTCGAGCAAGGTTCGTCTGGATGCAAAAATGACGGCTCCTGCGGAAAGCATGGAGCCGTGAACCATTGAACATACCTACCGCGAGCGTCGAGCTCATGCGGCTTGTTTTCTCTGCCTTTACCCATAGGCATAGGTATGCGCTTTTTGATTAGAGGAGTGTGTCGACAATGCTGCAAAATATCGTAGTCGTCTGTTTTCGATTTCTGCTGTTCCTCTTCCTGACCTTTGCGACCGCTGAATCGGCAATAGATGCCATCGCCGGAGCATGGGCGAACAGAGTGATCCCTTTGCCCAAACAAATCAGCGTGGTGGGATCCCGCGTCCTCTCCATGGATGAAATAACATTGAGCTGGACGAATAGCAATGATGCGCGCATAGAAGCGGCCATTGAACTTATACAGCCCTATGCCGGAGGCGATCAGGGCTTTTCCATCAAGCTGATTTTGACGTGCGATCGAAAAAATTGTCCTGCCAAATTATCCAAGGCATTGGCAAAACTTGCCAACCGGGATCAAGCTTACGCGATCGAGCCGGTCATGACCTCGGGTACATTCAGCGGGTTTCTACTGGTCGCCAACGAGCCGCTCGGATTGCTCTATGCAGCTCGGACACTGCATCAGCTGCTGACGCCGAACCTTAACACTCGGCAAATCGAAGTCCCCCAAGTCACGATTCTCGATTGGCCTGATCTGCAAGAACGTGGCGAGTGGGGCTGGAACTTGTCGCACGATCGTTTCAGTATTGCCGAACTAAAGATGAACGAGATCGAAATGCACGCGACCTTGGGATTCCAGGCGGACGGCTCGCCCAGCGCCGCCCTGGATCGCGCCTTTCTGAACGAATCGAAGCGCCTTGGCGTCAAAGTCGTGCCGATCATCAGACACCTGGAACAACTCGCTGTAACCGGACTCTTCACTTTTCATCCGAATACAGCCGCGACGCCCGAACCCGACAAACCGCTGCCCTCTGATTATCAACCGGCGCTCTGTTTCTCGAATCCCGCCTCCATCGATCTCATCGCCGGTTGGATGAGTCAATTGCTGGCCTATGAAGAGGTCCACGACATCAACGCCTGGTTGGCGGAATCGCCCTCCCCCTGTTTCTGCGAGCGCTGCCGAGGTCATAACCAGTTTGAACTTCAAACCAAATCTTTGCTGCGCGCCTTTGCCATTGCCGGTGCGGACCACCCGGACAGCCATTTACGGATTTTACTGTCACAGGCCAGTTATAAGGACAATGATAGGATTTTAGCGTCCATCACCCCGGAAACCCGCATCACTTACTACTCCGGCCAGACAACCTATGACAGTTCTCATGAGCCGATGATCTACCCGCTGTTGGAATCATTCGCCCGCTCGGGCCATTGGCTGAGCGTCTATCCCCAGCTGACCAATTCCTGGCGCAGCGTTTTCCCCTTTACCGGCCCGCATTTCATCAAGGCGCGCATGAAGGAATTCGTGGAAAAGGGGCTGCATGGTTTCAGCGGCTACGCCACTCCGGCGAATTGTTATTACGATTTCAATATCGCTGCCGCCGCCGAATGGAGCTGGAACAGCTCCGGACGCAGCGCGCGTCAGTTCGCCGAGGCTTATGCGACCCGTCTTAAGCTGAAGCAGCCACGCCTGTTTGCCGAATGGGCGGATCTCATCGGCCGGACGGGCTGGCATCTAGCCGGCAGCAGAGTCGTCGAGAGCCTGATTTTCGCTGCAGGCGGTCAGCTCTTCATCGATGGTTTCATCAAAGACGGCGTGCTGTTCAGCAAGGAGAAGCCCATAGAGTTCGGCAAAGGTCTTCTGGCCGAATTCCCGAACGAAGCCAGTCTGGATCATCACATTGCCTCGGCGGAACAGGCCCTCGAGCTGGCCCTGCGGGCTGATGAGCCGCTCATGCTGCTGGAATCCCATTGCGTGTTGCATACCTTGCTCTTTGTGAAAAAACTAAAGATCCTTGTCGATGTTTTTCAACAATCTCCTTCGGCAGGACGAACAAAGTCCATTCAGCAACAGTTGAATGCTCTGGATGCAACGGCGAAAAACCTGACTGCCGCCATGATCCGTTGGGGAAATAAGGTCAATCCGGTCGAACAGGAGGCGCTGCATTATCGCTTCCGCGACAGCGTCGATTTTGCCGCCACCATCGTCGACCGACTACGGGCCTGGGCTGAAGAATTGCAGATCGTCGATCCCTTTCCGGCCTATCGGTTTCATCGCATTGCAGAGTGGCAAACGGAAGATTTTGCCGAAACAGCAGACATAGCCTTGTGGGCCGATATCACGGAACACGCGCAACAGGCCGGCGCCTACGATGTCCGGTTGTTCTTTTTGAACGGAGCGAGTGGAGTCGATACCAGAGCCGTGACCTTGCTATCCGGTCCAAGCAGGGGATCGGCTCAGCCGGTCTTTGTCGATCGCTGGGATGGCAGGCTGAACCAATATGGTCGTTATCTGGAATATTGGCTCACCATCCCTGAAAAACCGAACAATCTGGCCCATGCGTTTGACCGTTATTTCCTTAAAGTCGAATTATCTGGTCCTTCGCTCGACCTGCCCCAGCCTCGACGCACCAGCCAAGGCGAACTCTTGATTCGAAAATCATGGCGTGACGCAGAGATGAATCATTCAATCCATTAAATGGAGAGATAAACGATGTGTTGGCGCTACCTGCTAATTTTGTTGACCTGCCCATTCATTGCTGCTCGTCTCTGCCAAGGGCAGGAGGTGCTTTATTGCTTTGATTTCGGCGGCGCCTTCCAGGATGTCGCGCCCGGCTATACGCCGGTTTCTCGGGTCTATCACAGTCCGCGCTATTTGTGGATCGACAACGTCCGCGAAGTGGAACGCATGGATGTCCACGACCCGCTGCGGCGCGATTTTGTGGGCGGCGCCAAAGGCGAATTCTGGATCGGCCTGGACAACGGTCGTTATCAAATCACCGTCATTCTCGGCGATCCGCGTGAAGCCAAGGGACCGTTCGAAATCTATCTGCAGGAAGAAAAGGTCCAATCTGGAGTCCTGCTTGCCCCGGGCCAGACGCTGCAATTCACCTATCCGGCGACTGTCATCAATCAAAAACTGACCCTGCGCCTACAAGCCGCGCCTGAGAAAGAGTTTGCCATCAACGGGCTCATTGTCTCAGGGGAGTCCGGCAAGGCTTTGCGCAGACTTTTCGAGCATGCACCTCCGGATGACCTGCCCTCGGTGGACGAGGTGCTGCGCAAAGGATCTCCATGTGCTCGAACAGCGCTGCGAACGATCTGCGACTGGTTTCTTGCACATCAACTCGCCAACGGCTTTCTCGGTGATTATGAACCAGGCAGAAAAGGAACCCATTTCTATTGGTATACCTCGGCCTATCCCATTCGCGCGTTATTGGCCGGGTATGAAATATTGGGAGAAAAAAAGTATCTCGACATCGTTTTCCGGATCATGGACAGGCTGGTGGAAGAACAACTGCCCAACGGCGCCTGGCAGCAGATATTCAGGAACAAACCGACCTGCCGATTGTCGCAGCAGGAGATCGAAGATATCTATGCGCACGAATGGATGAACTTGGCGGATATCGGCTGCATCGCCACGGCATTGGGAATGACCTGCCATTACGCTGCAGAACCGCGCAAAAGCCTCTATAGCGAAGCGCTGCAGCGCTTTTGCGATGAATGGGCCATGGGATGGCAGCAGCCTTCCGGCGGTTTTCCCAACGCGATGGAGAGTGGTGTGGCGCGCACCAAGGAGTATAGCACTGCCACAGCCACTGAAGCGGCCGCCTTTACCGCCCTGTTTATTCAGACAAAGGATAAAAAATACCTAAACGCGGCTGAAAAAGCCGCCCATTTCATGACGGATCACTGGAATCAGGACGGCCGGCCGACCTGGTTCAATCATGCAGGCACCAAAGAAGGTCTTGTGCTGGCGCAACCGGTTCACTATTTTGGCGAGGCCTTTTACTATGTCGATGGATTGTTCATGGTATATCATCACACGGAAGATAATGCGCTGAAAGAAAAAATACGTCGAGTGTACGGTTGGAATATCCATGGCGATAAAGGGCTGCTGGTCCATCTGGGCCAGAACGCCTGGTGGCCGTTGCAGGATGCGTGGAATAATTCCAAAACGGCGGGCATGCCATTGGCCTTTCTGAATTATCAGCGCATGGAAAAAGATCCGGCCGTGGATCGATTCGTATCGATTGCCAGACGTTTCTTATGCACTCGGGAATTTTCGCAGCGCCTCGGCATCATGGTGGAGGATGCAGACGTACCCTGGGGCGGACACAGCTTACAGGCATGGGCTGCTTGCTCTGTTTCTGCCACCGGATTCGCCGGTCTTTCCATCGCAGAAATGATCCAGCCCGGCGTTATCTATCAAAAGAAAAGTCTGAAATAATCTCAGAGCCACGGGAGCACCAGATTGGAAATAAAAAACGCGATCCAGCCTCTTGACCTATTGGTCATCCTGCTGTACATCCTCTGCGTTCTCGGACTGGGCTTTTGGATCAGTTTCCGGAAAAAAGAATCAGCGGATTATTTCCTCGCCGACCGCAGTCTGTCCTGGGCCAATATCGGTTTTTCGATTTTTGGCACCAATATCTCGCCATCGTTTATGCTCGCCTCCTGTTCGGTGGCCTATACATCGGGCATGGTCGCGGCGAACTTTGAATGGCTGGCCTGGATATTCCTGATGCTGCTGGCCATGGTTTTCGTGCCGCACTACCTCAAGACGAAGATTTCCACCATGCCTGAATTCATGGAACATCGATTTGATGAAAAAAGCCGGATGTTTCTCTCTTATTACGCCCTGTTCACGACGGTCATATTATGGCTCGGCGGTTCCCTGTATTCAGGCGGTCTGCTCCTTTCACAGATAACCGGCTGGCCGTTGTGGATCAGCCTGACCGCGCTAATGGCTCTGGCGACCAGCTTTACCATCACCGGTGGACTGGCCGCTGTGGTCTACACCGATACTTTTCAATCCATCCTGATGATTTCAGCTTCTGCGGCCTTGACGATCATCGCCTATTTCAAATCAGGCGGGTATCATGGCATCCTCCAGGCTGTACCAGCCGACTATTGGCAGTTATTTCGTCCCGCCCATGATGCCACTTTTCCTTGGCCGGCTATTATGTTGGGATATCCAGTGCTGGCGATATGGTTTTGGTGCACCGACCAGACCATCGTACAGCGTGTGCTGGGCGCTCGCGACATCCGTGAAGGCCAAAAGGGCGCGCTGTTGGCCGCGTTCCTGAAAATCCTGCCGCCTCTGATCTTTTTCATGCCGGGCATCCTGTGTTTCGTCCTGTTCCCCAATCTCGAAAATCCCGATACCGCCTATATGACGCTCATCACCAGCCTGCTGCCTGCCGGAATGATCGGATTGATCATCGCTGTATTGATCGCCGCGACCATCAGCACGGTCGATTCCGCTTTGAACTCGTTCAGCACTATTTTCACCCTGGATATCTATTGTAAAAAGTTGAGACCGCATGCTCCTGCCCAGGAAATCCGCTGGATCGGAAGGCTGATGACGCTGCTCATTGCGGTATTGACGGTTTTTATTGCGCTTTCCATGAGCTCGACGGGACGGGATCTATTCAATCTGCTTCAAGCGATCATAGCTTTTTTTGCGCCGCCCATGGCAGCCGTCTTTTTAATCGGCGTCCTATGGCGCAGAGCGACCGCACAGGCCGCTTTCGTTACCCTGGCAGCCGGTTCATTGCTCAGCCTGACCGTGGGCGCCTGCCAATTCATGGGATGGCCCACAGTCGGTTTCTGGCCGCATTATTTGCTGCTGTCGTTCTATCTGTTCGTCACGCTGTCCGGCTTTATAGTCATCGTATCTTTGCTCACGCAAAAAGGCAATCCACCGTCAAAATTGCCGACTCTTAAAGAAACCTATCAAACCGGGGCGGGCATGGGCAAAATATGGACAGCCTGGGGAATGTTGGCATCGATTATGATGGTGATTTATTTCTTGTTTAATTAATCTTCGCTGAAAAAGAAAACCGTTTGACAGAACAGCCGGGAACGAACGGAGCGACCTCTGCCAATACCGATCAAGGATTTCTGCGGGGTGAAAGACAAGGCCGGCCGCATCTGTCGAATCGCCCTGCTTCGCCTGGAGATGCGCGAATTCATTTATCATCACAATTGCCACATAAAGACAGAGGATCAAACCATGATGCAAAAAAAATCCGCCGGAATAGGCAGGGTCCTGCTGGTGCTCTGCGCGCTGTGCCCAGGACTGAATGCCATTGCAAAAGCAGCCTCGACATTCTATGTGGCGCCGAATGGCCGGGATGATTATCCCGGTACCTTGCAAAAACCGTTCGCAACGATCGCTCAAGCCCAAAATGCCGTCAGGCGGATCAATGCGACCATGGATCAGGACATCACCGTGTATGTGCGCGGCGGCCGCTATATTCTTGAAAAACCATTACACTTCGATCATCGCGACTCCGGGCGGAACGGCTTCACCATATCCTACCAGGCCTACCGGAATGAAATACCGGAAATCAGCGCCGGCCAACCGGTTGAAAAATGGCTGCTCGGCGATCATGGCTTGTACACAGCCAAAGTGGACGGCGCCTTCAGGCAGCTGTACGTCAACGGCGTCCGCTGCATTCGCGCCAGGACGCCTAATGTAGGCCGCTATTATCGCCTCAAGTTCTGGAATGAGCGGGATCGTGAAATCATCATCGCAAAGGAGCTCATTCAACCCTGGGCAAAACTGAATCAGGTGGAAATGATCGTACAGATGCACTGGGCCGAAGCCGTGCTGCCGTTGGCCTCGTTGGAGACGCACGGCGAGTATGCGTACATCGCGCCGCAGGAGCCCGAGCGCGACCTGGTCTTCCGCAGGCTGTATCCGATCAAATCGGAAAACGAAGCTTTTCATTTCGAAAATGATCTCTCGTTCATCGATCAACCGGGAGAGTGGCATTGTGACTCGGAATCTGGGACGCTTTATTATCAACCAAGGCTGCCGCAGGAGGAAATCAATCAATTACAAGCCGTTGTTCCGCGATTGGAAAGAGTGCTGCATATCGACGGCACGCTGGAAAAACCGGTGCACCATATTCGATTTCGAGGTCTATGCCTTTGTCATGCTGGGTGGAATTTACCGCGCGACACCGGCATGCTCAACAGCCAGGCGGGGCAGTATGCGGTCAAGGTCGAGCCGGATAATCGGCAATATCTTAAGCGGCCGCCTGCGGCTGTTTATGTGACCGCAGCGCATCATCTGACTTTTGAGCGCAACGTATTCTGTCACCTTGGCGCAACCGCCCTTGACCTGCATTACGGCACGCACAACAACCTGATCATCGGCAATGTTTTTTATGATATCGCCGGTTCCGGCATCCTGTACAGCAAATTTTCAGAAGAACAGGAGCTGCACACGCGGGTGTACAATCCCGCCGATCAGCGAGAAATCTGCCGCAACGACACAATCAGCAACAATCTGCTGACACGCATCGGTCAGGATTACCCGGGTTGCTGCGGCATCGCCTGTGGTTTTCCGCAGGCGGTCGTGATCGAACATAACGAACTCTACGACATGCCGTACTCGGGCATCAGTGTCGGCTGGGCGTGGATGGATGCGGACAATGTCATGCGGGACAATCAGGTGCGCTACAACCGCATTCACCATGTTCTGCAGCTGCTCTGCGATGGCGGCGCCATATATACTCTTTCGAGACAGCCCAACAGCTTCATCAAGGAAAATTATATCCACGATATCGATCGTTCGCCATGGGCGGTAGGTTCCAAAAACAACGGCATCTTTCTCGACCAGGGTTCCAGCGGCCTGACCCTGGAGCATAATGTGTTCGAACGGCTGCAGGAAGAACCCATAAGGCACCATGCCACAGGCACTATCATCCAGATTCAAAATGATACGAACGATCGTTCCGTGATCGAGCAGGCCGGCTTAGAAAAAGAGTATCGTAATCTTTCAAAATTGTTGAAATGACCGCCATGAAAAATCGTCCCTCAACCATGACGCCGCCTGCGGATGAATCAAGAGGTGCGATCCGTCTGCTTTTATTCCTCGCCGGCCTGAAACTCGCCATCCACATAGCGGTCGATCTTTCCGGCGGCTGCGGCGATCGAATAATATGGCCGCAGATAAGGGCTGTCGAACGCCATCAACGGTCACAATCATTATCCGCTGTGGGGCCCGCGAGGAAAAACCGGCCAGGTAGTGATTCCCCTGGGCGGATCGCGGAAAGCCTTGCTCGCTGTCTATGAGCAGGTAAGCAAGGCAGACGTATTTCAGCATGTGTACTGCATGCCGTATGAGAACAATCAGGCGGTTCTTATCTGCAAGCTCCGCCGCAGGTCGCTGACAGAGGACTGGCCGGCGTTGAAACACTATCAATAAAAAGGCTGGCAGCTTCGCTTCATCGCAGATTTGAAAGGAACAGTCGATCAAAGAAAAAACCCATAGAATGACCTTTTTCCACATTCCGTTTTCGCCGCCGGGATTTTACCACGCTCCTGGAACGGATCAGGCGCCCTTCACTTGTTCAACTTGCCGCGAAGAGGAAAAATCATGATCAGAATCAATACGCTCCTGATTTTAACAGCAGCAGCCAAGCTGCTCGCCGCGGACCACTCCGGTTTGCCGATACATGGTCCCTATTTCCCCTGCGACGACCGCATCATCGAGGACCGCTGGCAGGTGGAACGCTTTGTCGTGCCTCTGCAGCGTCATGCGGCCAACCCGCTCATCATCCGCGACCATCCATGGGAAGGAACCGGGCCGTTGATGCAAGGTTCGGTGCTGAGGGATCCCGAGGATCAGCTGTTTAAAATGTGGTATCTGGTCTGGGATGAACAGGCCTACAAAGCCAAGAGCCGTTTTTCCTACAACATCTGCTACGCGGAATCGAAGGATGGCTTGATCTGGCGTAAACCTTCGCTGGGGCTTTTTTCCTATGGCGGCAGTAAAGCCAACAATCTGATCCTGCTGGGGCGGAACAAAACCCAGGGCATCGACGTCGAACCCGCAGCCAAGTCCTGTTCAGGACAGGAAAAGTGGATCGCTATTCATAACGACAGCGGCGGCGTTTTTCTCTCCACCACCGCGGATGGTCGAACGTTCCACGCCGATTTTCATACGCCTATCGTTTCCTATCACAGCGATACGCATAACAATTTTGTCTATGACGAGGTGAAGGACCGCTGGCTGATGTTCGTCCGGCCGCTGGCGTATGCCGGCAGCGGCCTCCAAGGAGTAGGCAGACGGCGCGTGGCGATTAAGGAGAGCCGGGATTTAAAGACCTGGACCCCGGGTATCCACCCTGTGAAGTACATATGCGTGGCGAACTAGAAATTTCGTATATTGG